>Ga0308157_10002011_pt1 | contig 36508 bp, 31 predicted proteins | sample PhyBR1_FD_201035 | JGI IMG/M metagenome (GOLD analysis project Ga0308157, IMG submission 201035) | Phyllosphere microbial communities from UC Gill Tract Community Farm, Albany, California, United States - DLSLB.R1 | ecosystem: Host-associated > Plants > Phyllosphere > Unclassified | place: USA... | reverse complement strand
GTAAAATTACTTGTAAAAATGTGGTCATTGCTGCAGGTTACGAAGCCGGCGAGTTTCTGCCTAAAAAAGTAATGGATCTGCTTACAACTTTTGCCATTGTTTCGCATCCTGTCGATCAAAAATACATTTGGAAAAACAACGCACTGATTTGGGAAACTAAAACACCTTATCTGTACATGCGCACTACCAGTGACAATCGGATTATTGTTGGCGGTGAAGACGAAGATTTCAATAATCCTGATAAACGTGATAAATCGTTGCGTAAAAAAACAGCGATTCTTGAAAAGAAATTCAAAAAAATGTTTCCCGAAATTCCTTTTGTGACCGATATGTCTTGGGCGGGAACTTTTAGTGCAACCGCAGACGGACTGCCGTATATTGGCACGTACCCAAACAAACCAAACATGTATTTTGCTCTGGGTTACGGCGGCAACGGCATAACGTTTAGTATGATTGCGGCGCAGGTTATCGGCAATTTAATCACGGGCAAGGCAGACAGTCGTGCCGAATTGTTTGGTTTTAACCGATCAAAGATTTAAGCAGATTATAAAATGGCAGTTCCAAAACCTAAAAAATACGTTCGCAAACGTGCTCCTAAAAAGAAAAAGGTCGCCGTGTGGAAATGGCATGTTTTGGCATATTCACTGCTTATTATTGCTTTTTTGATTTTTCATTATCGTGATGGAATTGGCTATTTTGTGACAGATTTGTATGAACGAATTTTTAAGAAGGAAGACAGCAAGGAAGTAACTGTTCACGATTTCCGCGCCATTGAAATTTTAGACAAACACAACGATCATTTGTTTGGATTTGACGTGTCGCATTATCAGTATGATATCGATTGGAAAGAAATTGATTCTTTGTACGGAAAATTCGCGGTTGATTATGTTTTTTTACGATCTACCATGGGAACCGATGGCGTTGATACCAAGTTTACCTACAATTGGAAAAAAGCCAAAAGCCGATTGTTAGTTCGTGGCGCATACCATTATTATCGACCTGACGAAAACAGTACACAACAGGCACTAAACTTTATTAAGAATACGCCTTTAGAACCCGGAGATTTTTTTCCGGTGTTGGATATTGAGGAACTTCCAAAGGAACAGTCGAAAGAAAAAATGCGCGAAGGTTTGAAAAACTGGCTGCTTATTGTAGAAAAGCATTACGGCGTGAAACCCATTATTTATTCGGGTGCCAATTTTTACGAACATCATTTAAAAGAACATTTCCCCGAATATAAAATCTGGATTGCCAAATACAGTTTGTTCAACGAAAAAATGAACGAGGACTGGCATTTTTGGCAGTTTACCGACAAAGGCACTGTAAACGGTATTGAAACAAAAGTAGATTTAAATATTTTTAAAGGGGATCGTTATGATTTAAAACAGTTTGTTATTCAGTAGGAAACCGATTTCTATTTTGTAACACCCGAGTTCTATTTTGTAGCACCCGATTTGTATTGCTACTGACCTGATTTGTATTGCTACTGACCCGATTCGTATTGCTACTGACCCGATTTGTGTTGCTCCGCACTCGATTTGTATTGCTACTGACCCGATTTGCATTGCTACCGCCTCGATTTGTATTTTGTAACACCCGATTTGCATTGCTCCGTGCTCGATTTGCATTGCTACCCAATAGATTTGTGTTGCTCCTGACCCGATTTGTATTTTGTAGCACTTGATTTGTGTTGCTCAGAATTATTATCGCTGGCGCGAGCATCTTGCTCGTGCAATTGTAGAATTTAATTAACGATTTATATCGATTTTTAAAATGCCTTCAAAATCATCGCAATAATTTCTTGCGCTGCTGTATTTCCATTCCCAAGGTTCAGTTACAAAACCACTTTCCACCGGATTTTGATGTATATAATTTAATTTTTGTTCAAATACTTTTAATCACCATAGTTTAATTGGTTGATTATGTTGTTGCCACAATTGATAATTTTTTACATTCGAATTTTTTTTCTCCTGCTTTAGCAAACATTCATAACATCCATTCTTTTCTACTTTCCTGATTGTTTTCTTGAATTGCTTTTATAATTTGTCGAGATGTAAAACCTTTAAAATCTCTTATCAGTTCTGATGGTTTTCCGTCTGCTGAACGAAATATTAAATGTATATGACTTGGCATTATGCAGTATCCAAAAATTTCCATTCCTTTATTGGTTCTGCAATAATCTAGTGCTTTAATTATAATATCAAAATATTGTATTCTTGTAAAAAGATCGATCCAATAAACAGTTGCAAAACTTATAAAATAAGCACCTTCTTTTTCGTGAAACTTATATTTTCTGCTCATGGTTTTGTTTCTTTGTTTTTGGCACGAGCAAGATGCTCGCGCTAGCGTGGGTAGCTATAAATTATCCGTTATTATAGTGATTTTTAGGATTAGGTTTATTTGTTTCAATTTTTTTCCGTCAAATGTAAAAACGTCATAAGTTTCTGAATTTACATCAAAATATTCATTGCCTTTTTGAACGAAAATGTAGTCTTTTACTCGATACCAATTTGTAAATACTGCATCATATTCTATTGGTGTGATTAATTTATTTGAATTGTAAACACCTAATTTACCATCTTTTATTGTCCAATAGTCTTCTTGATAATCATCATTGTAAAATACTTTTCCTCCTTTATAGACAGCCCAAATAGTAGATTCAATATCTTCTATCCAGTCATATTCAATAGGTACAATCAGATTATTATTAGAGTCAATAATTCCCCACTTTGCATTTTCTGCATAAACTCTATAGTTTTCTTGCTCATCTTCTTCATCACTAAAAGATAGATTGCCTTTACACACTTTGAAAAAATTATGGTTTCTCAAGCAATCAATATAGTCATATTCATTTGGGATTTTTACATCTCCATTAGCTTCTATTATTCCCCATTTACCTTTGTGTTCTGACATTTCAAGACCTCTAAAGTCGTCTTCATTTTGAGAATAATTAATTATTGATTTAAAAAATCTTTGTTGGCTTTCAATAAATTTACCTTTACTGTTGCTTGTCCCAAATAAAATTTTATCAAAAGGTAAGGGCACAAGGAGTTTATCTATGAGATTGAATGAATGATATTTGTTATTTTTATCTTTTACAATTAATGAGTTTTTTAAAGTAGCATTAATGATTTCAGAATAATCTAATTCTAAAATTATTCTGTTATTAGTATCAATTATTCCACAATCTCTGTTTTGTTTAGCTATAAAATATGATTTATTAATTGCTAATAGATTATCATAAATTGGGTTTATGACTGTTTCAAACTTATAGTTTAATAATCCATATTTGTTTTTTAAACAAGTTATTATGTTTCCAAGTTTGTCAATTGTTATAGAAACTCCTTTTGGTGATTCCCAAATAAGTTTACCTTCAAAGTCAAAAAATCTATGAATATTAGTGTCTTGATTCCATTTATCATTTTTATATTTTACAACTTCAATTAAACCTAAATTTCTATTAAATCCAATTGAATTATAAATGGGTTTAACTATGTAAACATATGTATGAAAAAATCCAAATTTTTTAGTTTTTGTCAAAACTCCCCACTTTTCGGACTTATTCTTAAATATCGTGATATTTTCATCTAACAATTCACTATAAACGATTTTAAATTTTCGTTTAATATTATCAGGAAGTTTATTGTAAGGACTGTCGTTCATAATAGTTACAGCTAACAATCAATTATCGGTAATTACTTTGTAGATGCTTGTAAATAAAGGGTTTTAGCTTACTTTATTTTTAGAAGTACAACATAAGTACAACTTTTGAGAACCTTTTTATTTCACAAAAATCTACTGTATAAAAATAGTTAATTACTAGCATTGGAACGCTATTTTTTTTCGCCTTTTATCCTTTCTTCTTCATCCAGTTTTTTCCACCAATTGCAAATTTTATCCAAACATTTTAGTGTTTTCGGTGCGTTAGCACCGTATTGCATTACATTCTAATATCCTGTGTATTGTCCGTAAAAATTGAGAGAATGAACTTTGTAATAGCTGCAGCAAAGTATTTATTAACTCTTTAATTTTTAGAAAAATGGCAAGACAAAAAGGACTTATGAAGTATGTCGGAACGATTGGCGATGTGCGACACTTCAAGATAAAAGGTCAAAAAGGATTTTTCGCCGGAATGGTTGGCGGTCCCACCGCCGAACAAATCAAAACTGCTCCCGAATTTGAACGTACCCGTGAGAATATGAACGAATTTGGCGGATGTGCCAGAGCTGGCAAATCAGTCAGAACCGCTCTTTCTTCGCTAATGTCAAAAATGGCAGATAGCAAGGTTACAGGACGTTTAACTTCCGTAATGAAGAAAATCAACTTGGAGGACGGAACGGAAGCCAGAGGCTACCGCAAAGTCGAAATTTCAACCCAAAGAACCTACTTGTTAGGTTTTGAGTTCAACAAAGGAATTTCTCTGAGTACTGTTTTCAATGCACCATACGATGTAGAACACACTGCAGGTCGTGAGAGTGCCGATTTCATCGTTGCACCGTTTAATCCTGTGGATCTGATTGCTTCGCCAATTGGTGCTACGCATTTTCGTTTGGTTAATGCCTTAGCGGTGGTTTCCGATTTTGTTTATAATGCGACTACAGGAACATATGATCCTGATGACATTGTAAACAACGAATTGAATATCGTTGAATACTCGGCTTATATTCCTTTGAATGCAGATTATGCAGGCGGAACATTAACCGCTACACTTCCGGGAACTCCAACACTCGGAGCAAACGTAACAGTTATTCAATGCATCGGTATTGAATTCTTTCAGGAGGTCAACGGTACTTATTACACGCTCAATTCGGGTAACAGCTTACGCATAGAAGATGCCTTTTAAGCAAACTAATCAAAGCCTTCTATTAAGAGGGCTTTTTTGTTTAATCCTTAAAATCAAAAACAATGCGTACAAAAATCATAAGAGTTGCCGAAGGCAAGCAAAGTACTTTAAGCCAATTATACATTGATGATATCTTTCAATGTTACTTACTGGAAGATAAAATTCGTGATGTAAAAATACCAAAGCAAACTGCTATTCCAAAAGGAAATTACACATTAAGGCTCAACACCTGGGGCGGAATGAATGCTGAGTATCGGCAGAAATTCCCGAAGCTCCACAAGGGAATGATTGAGATTAACGGATTGCCAAATTTCAGTTTTGTGTACATCCACATTGGAAACACATACCTACAAACGGCAGGCTGTCCGCTCTGTGGTTTCGGTTTTGAAATGGTCAATGGCGATTACCAGGTATTAAGAAGCAAAGATGCTTATCAGATGATCTATCCAAAACTTTTAGCATTAGCACAAGATAATCAAAATGGCATCAGTATCGAAAACAATTTTCAATTTTAAAATTCAAGACAATGAAAAAAGATAGTTTAAATTTAGTGGAGCGTGTCAAAGCTCCAACTCCGAAATGGTTCAAAATCATTCGCAATGTAGGCATTACACTAACTGCCGTAGGCGGTGCAATTTTGGCTTCTCCTGTGGCATTGCCTGCAAGTATTATAACTGTAGCTGGTTATGTATTATTGGGCGGAACGGTGGCGACTGCTATTGCTCAAACAGCAATGAGTTCCGAAGATAATAAAGACAAAGAAAATCCTGAGTAATCAGGATTGATTTTTTAAGTTTTAAATCCTGTCCGCTTGGACAGGATTTTTATTTGATGTTATGTTCTTTTTTCCATTTGCGAATTCTCCCTCTTGCATTGGTATAAGGCGAAGACGTGTTAAACTGAATCATTCTTCCTAAAGTCCATTTCTCATACCAGGAAACCTCATATAATTCAGTATTAGATTTTTGCCCAATTAGATTAAGAATTTCAGAAACCGTTTCATCTAATTTACTACACAATGTATTGAAGTCAATGTCTTCATAATCTTTGTAAAATTTCTGAGCCAACTTGCCAAGTTCATTCCATTTATAACCTGTTTCAGGAAAATCTACGGGCTCATTATTATCTTTTTTCCGATTCCATTTAAGCACCAGTTCTCCCCATCCAATCAAATAAGAAACAAGATTATTTATACTCATTGTAGTGTCTTTTGCGTGTCCTTCAAGATCTTTTATAGAGGTCAATTCAATAGGAATAATGGATAATTCATTTTTAAGCTTATTATAATTTGTTTCAATAGCCTTTTGTAATTCTTCTTTATTAATGGGTACAGCCATAATTTGATGAAATGTATTTTCATCAAATTTACAAAAGTGATTAAAGACTCCACTAAAATCAGGAATGATTTACTTCACCCGTTTTTCCATCAGGTGCGGTTATGTGTCCTTTATGTGTCTTTATATGTGCAAACAAAGGATTAAACGATAAAGATTATCGTTTCAAATGCCTTGCAATGTAAATGCGTTTCAATTCTGAAATCAAAAGCAATTGTTCATACATTGCACGCTCTTTTTGCTCCAAAGCTTTAAACTTTTGTACATCTTTCTGATAGGATTTTTGCTTTTCCTGCAGATGTAAGATTTGCTCAAAAATGAAGTTTTTAAAATCGTTTATGCGGATAAATGGAATGACCGAACCAACTAATAGTTGATGAAAGGCTTTTGTCTTCCATAATCCAAACAATAAACTCCGGTAAACATCCAAATCCTGTGCATTACGACAGAAAATCACAAAGCAATTCGGGCAAGGTATATCTAATGGTTTGCCACTATTTAAACCTTTGGATAAGGCGTAAAATTCAAATTCCGATTTTTGATTTTTCGGGTTGTAAGTGATGATTTTAACGGCTTTCATATCGCACAACTTTTGAGATTAGCTCTGCTTTTTTCGTTGCTGTGGCTGAAAACCAAAACTTTTTTACAAAGAAAAAAACAGAAAAAAAAGAAAGCCGTTTCAAAGGTGGCGGGACAAAAAAGCCAAAAGGAAACGGAATAAGTCCCGAAGGGTGGCAAGGCAATGAGAATTACTTTGCGAAGCACCTTATTTGCCTTGCCATTATGCCGTAGTCTTTTGGATTTTTTATTGAGCGTTGGCATTGTGCGGAGCCACCTACTTTTGCTTTCCTTTTTGTACTTTTTTCTTTTGGAAAATGCCCGATGATTTCCTTTTGAGTGTTGGAAATGGGGCAAACACTCCGCAGAAAAAAATAAAGCATACCATTATCTGAAGTGGTGGAAAAAAGCAAGGGTATGAGGAACGAAATACGCTTGCTGTGCGGTGATGCAATAAGGTGTGCAGAAATGGAACGGAATAAATGAAGGTAATTTTGCTTTAGCTTACCGAAATGTAATGAAGTGAAATGACTAAACACTTTATGCAGCACATAGGCAATATAACCAATCAATGCTTTATTTTTTACTGCACCGCTGAAATGGGTGGTGGGGAGCGTGGCAAAGAAGCGAGGGCTGTGCGGTGGGAAGAAAAAATACGGCTTCTGAACCCCGAAAAATATCAGCGTTGGATTTTGAGCGTAGGGATATTTTTTCGGGGTGAAGACTATGGCATTGGCTATTTTGCATAATGTTATTATAGGACATTTTTGCGTTGGCATAGTCGCCTATAAGCGTGGGGAAAATGTACTATAATGCCACATTATGTAACTTAGCTTCCGCCGATTTGCATACTGGCATAAACGGAACGGTGGTGGTGGTTGGAGTGCAGTGTCTTTTTGCTTTGTTTTTTAGTATTGGTACAGCTCTTTGCCACCGCAGGAACAAGGATTGCAATGTGCTGTTGAGCGTTGGCAAAAACAACGCAAAAAGTATGACAGTTGCAAACGGCGGCAATGCTATAGAAGACAGACGAAGCGTAGGGCTTGTGCGGTTGGGGTCTGGCTTAAGCCGTATTTTTTCTGTGCGTGGGCAGAGCGTGGGATGAAATATTTTATAAAACTCCATTCTTTACTTGTAGCCAACATTCATCTTTCTTAGCCCACTCACCATATAAAGCTCCTGGTGCATTCTTCTTTATAAATTGTTCTACCTGAATCATCAGATTATAAATTGTTGTCTCTAAATCTTCCGATAGACTTTGTTTCTTCCAAATATCAGACAGATTTATTTCCATTCCTTTTTTATATGATAGTAACGCAAGAGTGTAAGGAACCGTAATATATCTCATGTCTCCGATAGAATTAGGTTTTATTCCGTATAACTTTTCAGCTGTCCTGAATAGGATAGCCTTTGCGATTGCATCTTCGAAATATTTATTATCAGGATTTTCAGGAATATTATGTGCGATAAACTGTGCATAATTCTTTTGGCTTCCTCTTACAACGATATGAGGGCCAACAACAAGCTTTTCATCTACATAGACTTCACTCCATGTATTTATAAATTTTGCGAGCTCCTCTTTTGTGAAAAATTGTTTTTTAGGATTTTTGAGATCAAATGCTTTCAGCTTCGCTTTAGTCACACCATCTCTCGATCTTGCATTTCTGTATTGACCTCTGGCTCTTTCGTAAAACCATCTTGTCTGGTGGGATTGACCACTAATAGGTGGAGCCCAGATATTTCTGGATAATTTTTCAAGTTCAATATGAAAAGGTGTGTTAGAACTCAGGTCAGATATGGACACTTTATTCTGAGTATTGGCATATTCGGCAATACGACTCACGATTTCCGCAAAATTATTCTTATCTTTTATGATACTCAGTTTGACCTGAACTACAATGTCTTTTATATCAGCCTTATCTTTCTTCCAGGTGTGATATATAGATGCTGTTGTTTGCCCTCCATTTACAATCTGAAGGTCTTTTACAGATTCTATCAGATATCCCTTTTCTGTCTTTTTGAGTTTTAAATCGTCTGCAGTAGCTGCAATACCATTGTTGAAAGCAAGAAACATGTGTGGTTCTTTCAGTATTGTATTACGTATTCCTTTATTTATTTTTCCTGTAAATTGTAGAAAAGACCTCACGTTTTGTTCTAATAGTCTGGCTCCATATTGCTCATAAACTGATACAAGTGCCTGTCCAGGGATTAAAGCCAGGTAAGACTGATATTCAGGATTATCTATGTCTGCCTTAATACATGGTACTTCAAAGCCGTCCTGTTCAAAATCGATTTCAATAGGAACATATTCTTTCTCAGAAATATTGAAAAGATAATTCAAATCAATCACTCTGAAAAAAACAGGAATCTCGTTTAACTCTTTTTGTGAAGGAATCTCTCCATTATAAATACCGTCAGTTAAAATAAATATATTTATTCTTACAAGGTTCTCCCTTAGTTCTGCCGAGGCATTTAATGTATGTGCAAAGTCAAATATCTCTGATGATTCTTCCAGGCTATCTGTATATTCTCTTTTATCAGCTTTTTTCAAAAATGAGAGTAATAATTTTGCGGCATTATCAATATCTGATTTCTGAACACGTATAGGTTCTTCTGTACATTTAAATACTGTAACAAAAAGATCGAGGGTTTCATAATTATCTGCAATGGCATAAGCATTGATTTTATGGCGGTTTCTTGGTACAATACTTTCATGAAAAGAAATCCTGACATCTGCAGTTTCTCCCCCTTCAGACAGAAGATCAATAGCCTGTTTAGTAAATAACTGCTCTAATGAACCTCCTTCTTCATTTGAAAGCTGTTCTGAACGAATATCCTGTAATAAATCGGTATAAAACCGATTGAGTTCCTGTTGTGCCATAAATTAAATCAGTTCAGATATTTTTTTCCCATCAGCGGTGTAAATTTCATCGAATATAAAATTCTCATAGAAAGTATAAGGAATTCCAGGTTCTGTTGAAGCATGAAATATGGCTTTTGATAATTTTTCAATTGAAGTGTAATCGAATTCCATAATCTCAAAATTTGAAAAATTATATCCTCTTGTCCGATATTGAGTATGAAAAATTGCATTCAAAAATGTTCTATAAGCACCATATTGGAAATATGTCAGATTACTCCTTAATTCAAATCTATAATAATAGCTATCATTCTTATAATCAGTTTTTATACTGTACATCTGAATAGCATTACTGTCTTTGACAGATACTATGACTTTTGAAACTATTTTCTGAAGCTCATCTAATATTTTAAATCCAGTGATGAGTTCTGCCTTAAATATTGAAGATTTAAGATCATCATGAGAAAGAGGATTTAGTAACCGATTTTTAATTCCGGTAAGTTCATCAATGAGCAAGAATGGAATTTTATATTGATTAATTAAACTTTTAAACTGATCTATCATTTGCTGTAAAGAGATAAATCTGAAAGTATCTATATCAAGATCTTCGTCTTCTTTTATTTTATAAAACCATGCGTTATCGTTTTCAGAAATTGAAAGACTTCTTTTTGATAAAACAATTACACTATTACTTCCAGATGTATTATTAAACCCAGGGTATAAAACATTTTCGGGAAGAATTCTTCTTAATTCCATTTCAAACGCTTTACGCAAATAATTTGCACTCGCCGGATAATCACCTCTTTTCAGATGATACTCTGCTCTTTGTTCATATGTCTCGGATTTACGGATAAATGGTCGTTCAATGTTATTGTCATGATGATCTACATAAAACTCTGTTTTTTTCCAACCTTCAAGATACGGTTTAGCCACATTAAACCATTCCCTGTCGTAGGTAGTCAAAAAAATCTGAGTATCCTGAAAAGAACTTTCATCTCCAAGATCATTAGAAGTGAGTATCTCAAGCAAAGGAATTCTATTGTTCATATCTAGCCCAATAAAAATATCATCCAAGAAAAGAATTTTTAATTCTGCAGGAGGGATGCATAGTTGATGGGCCAGAAACACAGAGATTGCTATAGCTGTAAGACGTGCTTCGTTCAGCATATCATCATGTTTTGGCAAGTCTTTACCAAAAAGCTTCACTTTAAATGATATTATTGGATTATTTAGTGCATTACCATTTATTACCCCATCTGTATATTCTATCTTCAAACTGCACTCTTTGTGAAAAAATTTTAGCAGCATATTTGCTTTTTTTTCAAGTTCATCAAAAAGAGCAGCAACATTGGTATTGTAATCAGTCAGAGCTTCATGGTCCAATCCTTCACATTTAATCCAGAGATCTTTATAAGCTATTTTATTTTCTGGTTGTGCCGGTGTAGGAACAACCATGTCTGAGAATAATCCATCTTGTCCAAGAAATAAAGAAACCAAATCGGGTTCCTGATTATCCTGTCTGAAATGTAGTTTAAGCAAATCCCTGTAACTGATAAATCCATTGGTAATATTTGCCTGAGTAATATAGTTTGTATCAACTCCTGACTCATTATTAATTAATAGGTATTGATTACCATCAGAGGAAAACCTATGATGGCTATTATCATCAATTTCTATATCAATAAAGGGCTCATCCGAAGTATTCCCTTCTTCATAAAACAGGTTTTTCTGAAATGGCTTTCCTGTGTTTGATGCAACATTAAAAAAGTCTTTTAAAGCCCTGAATAGTGACGATTTTCCACTTCCATTTTCACCATATATCAATAAGTTCTCTCCGTTAGGGAGATCTATCGTATAACGAGACGATTCTTGATCATCATTTACCAGGAACGCTCTGTAATTGCTTATGTGTATACGCTTAATTTTCATTCGTCAGCATTTGATAAATGAGTTTGAATTCAGGAATCGTATTAATGGCATACACTGCTTTCTTTACAGTACTCTGTTGAGCATTCAGTATCTGATAATAGCTTTTTACTTGTTCTATATCATTATTAAAAGGCTCGATTTTTTTTAATTCCGAAAGAACATTTAAACGGTTATTTTTAAATATTTCCGGAAAATAAATCTCAAATACAGCTACATCCAGAACATTCATGAAGTATGAGCTTATTACCCTGTTTTCTCTTGATGCCTGGTCCTGCTGAAGACGTAATATACTTTCTACTAAAGCATTCATTGCTGGTGTATACTGAGTATTAGTGATAACAGGAAATTCTCTGATTAGTATTTCCGTTTTTTCTCCTTTTCGGCCTATATTATAGAAAGCAAAAAGTGCAGAATTGAACAATGCCAGTAAATACTCTAAAGCGAGCTCTGAACTTTGAACAGTCAGGCAATTACTATCGACAACAAAACCGCCTTCAGAAAGTGTGCACTTCTGATCAGTATATGTAACAGGTGTTATAATGCTTTTCTCTTTTGTCAATATCTTTCCTGCATTTACGACCTGAAAATCAGGATAAGGTTTTATATAGTATCTATCAATATCTTCAGCTCTGATTAAGGGAACGCTGCTTTCTACTTGTTCCGGTACTGCAACAGTTTTTATTTCTCCGGGATTATACTGTTTACTGTAACTTATATTAATCCCTTCCTGAAAATGAATAGACAGCTCTTTATTGAAGTTTTCTTTGTCCTTCATCGTTCTGAGAAGAAATGATTTCATTTCAGTACCTTTTTCCTCTGTTTCGGCTATCAAAGGATCATCAATATCTTCTTCATCCAGCTCATCAGGATAATCTAATATCTCCTTTAGAAACTGTTCATTTACTGCGTATTCAATTTTAATATCTTTTTCAATCCAGGGGAAACTTACAGCCAATCCTACAAACGGAATATCAGATAATGCAGGTTTCTCTACGTCAGGTTGAGGGTTTAATATGTAAATCAATAGCAATCCCTGATTTTCCGGGCGAATTTCTTTGATTCTTACAGGACTTGGTTTATTTACCCGTGATGAATCTTTTCCTTTTTCTATTGCATCCTTTTTTGATTTTTCAAGAGCTCTTCTTATTTCATCATCTGTCAGATCAATGTATTCATGCTTTGGGTCAATGATATGTGATTTATTAATAGTATAATGATTTACCTGCGTTTCAGAATCACTTCGTTTAGTCAATCCTACAGTTATATCCTCATTAATCTTTATGCCTTTTTTATCATCTGTATTATTAATCAGTACTACAGTCCAATCTGTAATCACTCCATGTCTTTGCTGTGCCTGAATATAATCTGACATCAAAGAAACATTAAATGATAGTTGTTTGGTTTTATATGCGGACAAAAAGCTAACAATTCTATCAGCATTGTTTTTTCCTCTCCATACAAAATGATTGCGGAATGCAGCTTCTGAATTTGAAATTCCATCAGGTAATCCCAAGCTATTGATAAATGAAAGAGCGAGTGTATAATTGGAAAGATTTGCTGTATCGTTTTTACGGAAAGAATAGGTTTCTTCAAGCTCTCCAGAATAACTAAGCTCCATAATTTTCTTGTATCTGAACTTGTTTGCCGCAGTTACTACCAGTGAACCAGGATGCGTCCTTATTTTCAACCCATATTCAGCAGGTGTTTTATCAAGGTCTCCCATTCGGTCAAATTCAGCCCGCATTTCTTCCGTAGCCACTGTAATATGCTGATACCATTGGACAAGCTCATTACTCGTAAATAATCTGCACAAATCCAGATATCCTGGACGGTAGCCAAACCATCTGCCCATCTGCATCAATGTGTCGTACATTTTTGACGCACGAAGGAAATAGGTAATCGTCAGCCCTTCAAGGGTAAGTCCCCGAGAAAGTTTGTTACCTCCAACTGCAATTACAGAAAGTCCATTTTTATTATCATAATAATCAAGCGGACGGATATTTTTATGTTCAAGTCCATCGACTTTTGTATCGCCGTGTACAGATCTCACTTCTATTTTAGCTACCGCGGGATATAGATGAGATTCTATATCCATCCAGGACATTTCTTTTATGGATGGATCTTTGACCGTTGGATTAGCTATAATATTTTTTGTAACGGGTACAAATTCTTCATTCCATAGATGTTCAAGTTCTCTCAGGAATGCATTATCATTAAATTCTACTAAACGTGCGTATGTTTTTACCTGTTCTTCTACCAAACGGCCAATTCTGGCCTGCCATTTTATAAACCTTGTTACGTGTATCAACATTGAGTTATGTTCATTTTCCTGACCACGGGCTCTTCTGGCTGCACAGGATAAAAAGAAACATTTTATTGCTTTATGAAGGCTTGGCGGGAGTTCATCAGGTTTCTCATCATCCATTTTATGCCCATCCTTTATATAATTCAAATAATCATCTACGGGTACTATTAAATCATTCAAGGGATGCGACGGATTATCATAATCTTCAATGGATTCAATAGTCTCGATACCAAAAATTTTTTCTGGACCGATGTAATTAGAAGGAGCTGGTATATTAACAATAAAGTTTTTAGGGAAAATGTCGTTTCCTAAAGATAACGGTATGTTATGGACATTATAATCCAGTCCTTTAACATCTTCATCTGTGTATTGCTTTACAAAAATATTGGCATAAGGAGTAGCAGTATAACCAATATAAGCACTTTGTTCGAACAATTTCAGCATAGAACGGATACAGGCATTGATTCCTGAAACATAATTTTTACTGATGTTAATGGATGCATTATCTGCCTCATCATCAATAACCAGCAAAGGCAGATTTTTGATCTGCTTTTTTCCATCCTCCATTGTTTCTGCTCTGGTTGCCAGCCAGCCCAGCAGATTTTTCATCACAGAAGCATTTTTCTTGATGACCAATACTATCGGATCATTACTGCGAATATTGATACCCGAAGTTTCAGAAGCTCTCCGATTGAAATCTCCATTAATTTCATTGGTAGTCAGAGAATGTGCTACCAGATTAGGATCAATCTTACCAACACCGATTCTATTTGTAGTTTGGGTTATACTTCGGGCTTGCTGGGTATCAAATCCTAGAAATCCTTCATCAATACGAAGTTGGGTCTGTGAACGTAAACTATTGTGAATCCCTGCTAATACAATAATCAACCTATATCCGGCATCCGCAGCCTTACATATCAATCCAATATAATTTCCGGTCTTTCCGGATTGTACATGACCGACAATTAACCCTCTTTTATCAAAAGGAATATTGCTTCCTGGTCGTATCAATCTGTCAAGAATATCGTCAGTCAGATTGTCCATTTTATTCAGTGTGTCCGGAGCATAATTCTTTTTTTCCAGCAACCTTCTGTAACGATTCCAGAATTTCCATGATATTTCTGCTTTTGCATTTTTTATCCAGGGAATTCTCTTTTTATCTTCTTCAGCGTCAAGTATACGGTATTGGTCAGAAAAGACAGTATATAATGATTCCAGTTCTTCACGAAGGGTTGTCAGTTCATTTTCTGGAAGAGGAAATAGTTTTTTTACATTTTCTACCGTATTTTTTATTAAATCAGCATTCATACTTTCGGTTAATCCCGAAAGTATCGTAATACATACATTTTTTGCCTGTTGATAATTACTCATAGACATTCAATTAATTCCGGATATTCATTAAATGGCTCAATCAGCAATAATCTGCTTTTTGCTTGCTCCGGTGTGTTATTATTTAATAATGACTTATATACTATTTTTAGTAACTCTTTTAATTCATTGGAAGCTGCTACTTTTTCAAACGGTCTGAAAAATGAATCCGGATTTTCGGACTCATTAATAACAATCAATGGAACCGGTAATGTTTCTTCCAGCAATCTGATAAGCGGTTTTATAGCTTTCAGATCCATTGATGAAATGAAGGGATGTTCCTGGTTTATTTCGTAATAACGCTTTCCTTCCTTTTGCTTCTCTATCCATACAGGTTGAAAATGCTGAGTTGTGGAATTCCGTTGAACAACTTTACCTCTGTGCCTGTAAACCTCAACAGCCTGAGCTCTTACCAGAGACGCATAAGCTTTCAGATTGTCTTTTAACCCGAAAGGAGCTCTTGCAACTGATTTTTTAATATCAATCTGCCATTCTCCATCCAGACTATTCGGCAGGTCAATCATTATTCTTGCCAGTTTGAAGTGTTCTTCTTTTCTGAATAATCCCAACCATTCCCCGCTAACCAGCATACGTTCATTCCTATACACATAAAATCCCTGTTGTGCATTCCATCCTCTGACACCTTCTGCATTCCTGAATTCTTCTGGTGTAAGTTTGGATTTATGAGGTAACACAAAGCCCCGGACTTTTATTTTTCCATTATGTAACGGTTCTTCAGGAAAACTTTGTGTTGCTGTATGCTGTATCAGAAAAGGATTCCATGCTTCAACTTCTCTGCCACTAAAAAATATTTTTATTTTATTGCCTTCAATGTAACGATGAAAAACAGTTGCAATATGTTTTTTGACACGTTCCATCGTTTGCAAAAATTTATCGTAAGCTCTTTTATCGTCTTTATGAATACCCTTTAACAAATGATCTATATCCTGCCAAATAACAATCGTTCCGGAAGATAAATTATGAATCTGTTCGTTCCAGTTCCCATCCGGTAATGATGCTATCAGTTTCCATTCTTTTGCATGATGGTATACATAATCCAAATCCCATGTCCAGAAAACAGGATGTTCTGATTGTTTTTTAGAAATGACTGTGTACTTTCTGCACTGTGAGAATGAGGCAGTTTTCAATCCCAGACCAAAACGGCCAAGATCATTAATATCCCGCTCTTCATTAGGATCTTTAGAGCCTGGACGCATTGCGTTGATTAATTCATCATTCGTCATACCACAACCATCATCTTTCAATGAAAATGTGGTGTCTGCTCCATTCCAATCAAAATCTATCCATATATTTTTTGCTCCTGCCGATATTGAATTATCCAGTATATCTGCAACAGCGGCCTCCATACTATACCCAACAGCTCTGAACGACTCAAGCATATTAACTGCAATTGGTGCAGCATCAGCAGTATGATATTTTGAATAGTCTGTAATCATGATAAATTAGATTTAAGCTGTCGGATTTCTGTAGATGACACTGTCCAGTTCACCTGAATGACTGTCTGTAAATTTCTCTTAGGAGAGATCTTTTCATAGGGATTATTAATAACAGTAATAACCGGATCTTTATCAATATTACTTAAAAGGACGAGGTAATAATCAGTTTTCATTATACCCGCTGTTTCCCATTCTTTCCCTGTAATTAAAATCCCTCCTTCATCTTCTAAAAAACCTTTAACTTCTATGGCATAAACTTGTTTATCAGACACTACAATCTGAAAATCATATCCGCAACCGTAGTCTCTCATATCTACAAAGTCTTTTCCCTGAGGAATGATTCCTTGACCAGATTTGTACCATTCTATAAATAATTCTTCGGCTTTTCTTCCGGTAATATTTCTGGAAACATATGCTCTCTTTTGTTTCTTCTTTTCTTCATCAGGTATGACAGATATAAGTTGTGCTAAATCTTCTGTTAATTCAATTGAATTGTTACTACTTAATATATCTTGTACAATACTTCTTAAAGAAGGCTCGTCCAGATTTCCAATAGCCTCTACCACTCTTATTCTACTAATACTTAAACCTCTCTGATACCAACCAGCTCTATGACCAAATAAAGGATCAAATTCATCCCGCCAATTTTGTATTGTTGAAGGCTTAATACCCAAAATAGCTCCAATAGCTTTATGGGTTTCTGTTTGATTCTTAAAACCAAGATTTAAATATGCCTCCTTATTAAATTTAGCGAGGTAAAAGGCAATATATAATCCAAGAATGTTGTTATTGTTCATCTTCATCAGGCACTATATTTTTTACTAATTGAGCTATCTGATATGCTAAATATGGAGGTACGGCATTTCCCACTTGGTGAAACTGCTGAGTTCTACCACCACAGAAATAATAATTGTCAGGAAATGTCTGTACACGGGCAGCTTCTCTCACGGTAAAGCTTCTGCTTTGTTGCGGATCATAGTGAATGAAATAGTGTCCGTCTTTTGAAATATGACTTGTAATTGTAGTGGCTGGTATATCAGGCAACTGTACCCGAAAACGATCTGTAAATTTCCCTGATTCAGCATTCTCGTGATCAGGCATAAGGTCTTCTCCTGCTAGTCTGTAATCTTCCAATCTTGGAAACTTACCATGTTGTTCAACATAGCGACTCGCAAACATATATCTTTTGATATCCTGAAGTAAATGTTTACGCGATACATGATGAAGTATCCCATTAAGATTATTGTCTGAATACCAATTTGACAAAGGATGATCTGCTGGTAAATCGTAAACTTCTACCGGAATAAATTCTTCGCCTAAAGTCTCCGGAAGTATTAATTGCTCTGTTTCAACTTCAAGGACATTAGAAATCAGATTATTGAATTCATTCATGTAAGCTGACCATTCTTCAAAGCAATCATTTACTCTTTCATAATGTCTCTTTTTTTTCAGTTTACCTTCTTTATCAGGCTCCATAGTAAAATGGGTGAAGCTACGGGTAATACCACTTCGTATTTCCGGTAGATTCCCGATAACAGATGAAAGATGAATCTCATCGCTTTTTTCAAGAATTTGTTCTGGTACAGGAATATCCTCACGGACTCCTAATAAAATCACTCTATGTCTTTTCTGAGGTATTCCGTATTCTTCTGATCTGATGATAAAATCTTTATTCCTAAAAACAGGAGAGCCAGCAGGATCATAATTATAAGGATTCTGAGTGAGAGAATATATGCGATAACGAACACGTGGTTGATTATTATCGACTATTTCTCCTTCAGAAATACAAGCTCCTACTGGATCAGAAAGATCTTCCAGAATTTTACCAAAAATCTGATTTTCTTCTGTTTTAGCAGATAATATTCCTTTTACATTTTCCATCACGAAAACTGCAGGTTGATGAACAGCAATTATTCGTAAATACTCTTTATAAAGACCAACCCTTTTATCTTTAGCTTCGTCCAGTATTTTTTCCTGTCTTCGTGATCTGCCCACCAGTGAATATGCCTGGCATGGCGGTCCTCCGATCAAAACCCAGTTATTACGACCATCCAAAGCAACCTGAATTCTGTTATCTACTTCTTCATTTGTTAATGCATTAGTATCTCCCTCATCCGGCTCTCCCAGAGTTCCACAACATGCTTCTGTATCAGCTGCAGCTGCCTGCTCTGGATGTCTTTCATATAATTGATTAAGAGTAATTTCACCCCTTATAAATGAGTAATAATCATCCGGCACCTGACCGACATTAAACTCTCTGAAAAAACTTCTGAGTTTTAGAGTCTGGTGTGCATGTGGATCTTTTTCTACGGATAACTTTATTTTGAATACTCTTTCTCCATCATTATTCAACAGAGAAGAAAATCCTTCACCAAGCCCGCCGGGACCCGCAAATATGTCAATTATTGGTATCAATTTAAATTTACTATTTTCTTATAAAGATTATTCAGTACTTCTTCTCTCTTTTTACTTTTCAAATCACATTCCCATACTACAATGGTATGCCATCCTTCTTCATTAAGTTTCAGAATACTATCATTATCTTTTTCTTTGTTTTTATTAATTTTATTTAACCACCAGTCTGTTCTTGTTTTTGGCACAACAAAATATTTACAACCTTCATGTCCATGCCAGAAGCAACCATGAATGAATACAACAGTTCTATACTTCGCCAGTACTATATCCGGTTTCCCTGCCATTTTCTTATCATGTAAACGATAGCGTAATCCTTTGGCAAAAAGAAATTTCCTGACCAGAATTTCAGGTTTGGTATCTTTTCCTTTAATTCTGCTCATATTATAGCTTCTTACTTCTTTAGAATGTACATCTGCCATTACTCCTCATTCTTTGTAGATATTAAAAGCGTTCTTACATTCACATCAAGAACTTCAGCTATGTCAAACAATGTTTCTACAGATGGTTGTCTTGCATTATTACACCATTGGGAAACAGTTGCCTGATTCTTACCTAATTTTTCAGCGAGCCATTTATTCTTTTTATTTAGCTCTGCCAAAACCACTCTAATCCGATTGAATTCTTTTGATGTCAAAACTATTTGTATTTTAGGCAAAAATATACAAAAATATCCTAAACAATGTTGCACTTTAGCTACAATTTCCCTATGAAGTATTAATTATATCTGCAATCAAATTATGCACACACTGTATGCACACTTTGCTAAGTCTCAATTTGCAATAAGCTCTGAATTTATTCCCTTTTTGCAATCAAAAACTTAATTCTTCTGATTACACCCAATTAAAAAAGTAAGTAGGATAACCTTATTTCCTGAAAAAGATTTTTTGTTATTCCGAAGGAATACAAAAACGGATTTATCGGGATGTAATAATGTAAATAGGTGAACTGTTAAGATTAGTTTGCTTTAATTGTGTTTCTTTTGGCTTGAATTTTTTCAGAAGGAAAAAATGAAAAAGTTTGTGCTGAAAAATGCTTATCCTACTTATCCGCTCCAGCCAAAGTAAATCAATGCAATTTGCACCTTTACTGATTATCAAACGAAATGCTTGATTGTTCAGGCGGTTTTTGTTGTGGCTCTTTTTCTTTGTTCTTGTTTTCGACTTCTTCCCAGCTTAGTTCTTTTACTGCATACACATAGCCGTTCTTTTTGGATAATCGCAAGTAACCGTATTTCTTTAAGGCTTTTCCTAATTTCATTACCGTTCCGTCTGTTACATTGAGTTTGGCTTTGTCGGCTAATTTGGCTGCGATCTGTGTTGTGTTCAGAAAGTTATTAGCGGTTTCTCGGTCGGCAATGTCAAACCAGGTTAATAGCAATTCTTCTTCCGGACTACGGATCTGGTATTGTTCGTTATTCAAATCTATTTCCTTAATTTCTTCCTGATTGAACCAATAACGGAAACCATTTTTATACAATTCGATTGCCTGAGCATACACCATATTGATATCAATGTTATGGGTGTATTCAATATGTTCTACTTCAAAACAAAGAAAACGTCTTGAGCCTGTGGTGTCATTCAGAAACTGAGCGGTGTTGACACTTCCAGCAAAAGAAGCTCTGCGAGGTAAGGTTTCGTTGTTGTGTCCGTACGCTTTTCGCATTCGGATATGGGTTTTGGTAATCAATTCTTTGAGTGTTCCGATTTCGGTACGGTTCAGGTTTTCGAGTTCATCCAGATTAATAAGCATACATTCGGCTAAATGGATTAGTGTGTCTTTGTTGTTCGGGTTGATGGTTCCTGAAAACATATATTCTTTGAGTTCTCTCGGTATCAATCGTTCAATCCAGGTTGTTTTTCCTACACCTTGTTTACCACTGAATACAATTACGGTTTGATTGATGGCTTTGTCATTTGTAACACACGCTACCATTGCTACAAACCATTTTTTGAAACAAATCTGCCATAATTCTTGCTTTGTGGTTTTAACCGTATTGGCTAATTGATTGATGTAATCTACCTCATCTTCGTTGGCTTCTAAATTCTGAAAATAATCTCTGAACGGATCATATTGCTGACAATAATCGGAATGCAGGAGGTTCCGTAACGTATTGATATTACATTTAACTTTTGCTTTCAGGATTTCTCTCAAAATGGAGTTTTCTACAAAATCAGTAATCGGTTTCCAGATATTGGCTTTGATGGTTTTGTATTCGAGTTTTCCCGTAACGATATTGTACCGAAAGTTATACCGATAATCGAGAAAACTTTCCAAACGGTCAATATAGCTCGGTTTTTCTTCTTCCTCTTCAATATCGTCTTCTTTGGTTTTACTGGTTTCGGATTTTGAAATGGTTGGGTTATTGTTTTTACTGTGTTCATTGGTATTGCTGTACGCACTTTTTACCGTTGCCATTACTTCATTGGCATCATATCCATAATCAGACAAAATATAACCTGTAGCTACTGCCAAAGGAACGCCTTTGCGATTGAGATTATTTGCCAACAGATGTACAAAATTATTCCGATTGCCATTGATGTAACTTTCCTTCTTTTCTGTAAACCGTATGCAATGTTCATACACTGCTAAATAATCATTGTTAATTGGTTCTGTTGTGAAAACATCTTTTGATTGCTCGATGTAAGGTCGCAAATCTTTGGTTGAAATTACCGGGTAGATTGCTGCATTTTCATTCAGATACAAATCGGTATCGTAAGACACAAAGCACAACCTTGTAATGTCTTTTCCTGATTTATCAATAGGCAATTGAAGCAATTCTTCATAATACTTTTGCAATAGTAAAAATGCTTCTTTGTGGTTTTCCTGTGATGAATTGACTTTAACCAGAATCTTTAATCCATTGCCTGACGGACTTATAAAGCAAGAGAAGGTATAAGCATTTTCTTTTGTCAATGCTTTAGCATTGTGTAATTGCTCTTTGGAAAGTTTATCGATATCCAATACCAATAACGAATTATAATCGGTAAGATATTCGGGTTTTCGTCCGCCTTTAAAAGTTGCTGACGGAGTGAAAGCAGGCAAAGATTTCTTTGCCCTTTCGTATGCTTCCATTTTGTTTTCGGCTAATGATTTTCGCAGATAGCTAATCACATTGATGTATTTACCTGTTTGGATGTCGTGGAGTACCTCAATGATTTTCTGGTTTTGCACCACTTCATTGAAGTTCTGAAAGATACTTACTACCATAGTTCTGATGTTTTGAGATTAGCACTATTTTTTAGCGAAAGCTTTGTTGTAGTGTTCCTGCAGGAGCTTTTCTACATCAGATAGTTTGTAGTAAATCTTGTTTCCTACCTGTGAAAACGAAATACGGCCTTCATCACGCCAGGTTTGAGCGGTGCGTTTGGAAATCTTCATCAGCAAAAGAAATTCCTGATTATCTAAGAACGTATCTTTCTTAGGTTCGTTTTTGGCATTGATACGTTTAACGAGTTCGTCCAGTTTTTCGATGATTTCGGTGTACTGGTCTTTTGATAAAATTACTGCTTCCATTTTCTTGAAATTTTAAGATTATGGAAGCAAAGGACTGCAACGGTACAAAGTCAAAAAATCCCGAAATGGTCTTTCGGGACAATGTTTATTTACAGTAATTTATCAATATCTATCCGCTTATGCGGTTTGGGACGTTTGTCGGATTTGGAAGGTGTGATAACGGTTTTGATGGTTTCGGGACTTAATTCCTGTCCGTTTTTATCTACGAATGAGTTTACGATTACTGCAACAAAATCATTGATATTGCCATCCAGAATGGGTTTGCCATTTACAAACAATTCTCTGTGTAACTGGTAAAATATATCAACAAGTTGATTGATGTTGCAATTGATTTTTAGTTTATTGAACGGAATGCCCTCCGCATTTTTTCTCATTTGTTGTTTAGAAAATTCATCGGTTAAACGAATTAAATGTTGTATCTGGTCTATTTCTTTTTGGCATTGGTCTGAATAGTCGGGTAACTTGGGATTGATAAAATCGATACTTGCCTGTTCGTAATCGAACTTTTCATTGGTCAAAAACATTATTTTTTCGGTGTAATCTTCCATACCGTTTACTTTACTTTTTACTTCTCTGAATGAAAAATATCGTTCTTCACATTCGGCATTGATGTACTGCATTGGTGGTTTTCGTCTTGCGTGACGGTTTCTTGTAGTTTCTAATTCTTTTCGTTTGCTCTCAATAATAGTATAGCATTTCATCATCCGTCCACGCATTGTTCTGCTTACAAATGATTCCTCATTCTCTGAAATCAGCTTTTCAAATTTATTGATCCATTTTATAGGATCTTCAACCAAATCGCAATGATGAGAAAAGAATTCTGGTAATTTGGCATAAGGCAATTTTATCACATTTCTTATCAATTCCTGACAATATGATTTATTGTCTAATATATCCTCTAGTAAAATATCAAACAAAGTATTTTCGGACTGCTCTTTTGAAACAGCCGATTGCTCGGTAAATTGAACGGTTTGCTTTATTTGATAGTTTTGTGGCATATATTTAATTTATAATCAGCGTTTTATGTTATAATCCGACACTTCCTTCAGCCCAATATCCTTGAAGTTTAATATTCTTGGGATTTATTCCAATACGTTTTAATTCTTTGCGGAATGCCTGAACGGAGCTTACATTACCTGTCAGATAAAAAACAGAACTGTCAAAAGAAAAATCTGCTTTATTTATGAGTTGCTTCAACTTATCGATTGCCTCACCTGCCGGGTTATCTGGTGTATGAATGACTGTATCAACATTGAGTTGGAGTAATTTTGATATAGTTATATTTTGAGGTCTTAATTCTAGAATACCACTGTAAATACCATTATTCTTTATGATGTCGTTTATTAAGATCATCATAAAACTCAGGCTTGTTTCATCTCCAAAAAAGAAATGGTTTTTATGTTCCGGACTATACATCTTGCGACCTGCGGGAACAGCCATTTTCAAATGATCACCGCTTTTCATTTTAGATACTAAATCACTTCCGGGAGCATTACCGTGTACGTGAAAAACAATATCGAATAATCCATTTTGTTTATCAAAAGATGAAAAAGTATAATGGCGAAGATCATTCGCCCCAACCCTAAGCATAACAGGCCATCCGGGATAAAACGGCATACTTTGCAGGTCGGCCTTGAAGGTGACTTTTACTATTTCCTGATTAAGAAATGAAGCTGATACAACCTCAGCATCAAAGAATTTAGAGGATAGAAGATTTTCCATTGTGTCAACTATCCATTCCGGTAAATGTGGCATATTTATCTTTTTTACAAAAGAACTATATGCAACCATTTAAAACAATGCAGGAATACTGGAAATAGCAGGACTATTTATGGTATTTTTGACGGAAGCTTTGGGGAGATATCCCTGTTACTTTTTTAAACAATCGAATGAAGTAAGATGGATCTGCATATCCTAAAGTGTGAGCGATTTCTTTTACTGTATTAGATGTATAAAAAAGTGTGCGTTTCGCTTCTAATATGATTTCCTGGTGGATCCAATGACTGACCGGAAAACCTGTTGTTTCTTTAATCACCTCGTTCAGATACGAAGGCGAAATATTTAATAATGCAGCATACTCGGCAGGACTTTTTATCTGCCTGAAATTAGACAATAACAAACTTTTGAACTGCCGATTGATCACTGCTGGTCTTAGATTGTTATCCAAACTATTGCCTGATACTTGTCGGAATATCTGAACAAATAGATTTAAGCAAACATCAAACATAGATTTTATTACTTGTTCAGAAAGCATGTCAGCTTGCTCATCAAATTTGCTAAACAAGTCGAAAGCTGCCTTAAACGCCTGTTTTTCTATTTGGGATTTGATGTGAGCAGGTTTATACAAATCGGCATTCTCCATAAAGAACAGACGAAATTCCTGTGGAATCCAATCCGTTGTAACAGAAATGATCCAGGCGGATGTATCCTTTGTAAAACTGCCAAAATGTATTTGTCCGGGTTGAATGCAGAATATGGCGTTCCCGGAAATAACAATGTCCTGAAAATCGACAACAATGGTACTAATGCCAGATTCCTGATAAATAAATATGTAATAATCATCACGATGTTCTACATCTACAGGATAGATATTCAATTCTGTAAAACCAGGTTTTATATGCTCTATCTCATAGTTAGACCGACCTCTTTCCTTCAGGTTTCTTATAGGTATCTGGCTTGATTTTCTCATTTGATCCTATTTGTTTATTTCATACTTACAAAGGAACAAAATAAACTATAAACAGGTTGTACAAAAACAAGGAATATATAGGACAAATCAAGGTGGTTGAAATATTTACTACAAATGCCATGTATCTGATTTTCATTTTTAAATTACACAAAGAGCTTTAATCTTTTACTCCAATTTTGAAAATTAATCAATGAATTTTTATCCAAAGTTTCAAAATCATATATTTTATGTGGGTAAGGAATAGCATTTGTATAAACTCCATCCGTATAAAAAAGTAACACTATCAATCTCTTATGATTTGAGAATAATTCGAAATCCTTGTGGTTAAAAAGCTTCTTTTTACTTTCAGCAATTTTGTTTGAATTAAATAGAATAACACAATCACAATAATCCAATGCATTTCTGCCATCAATTTTTGAAATGTCAATGTTAAAAGTATTTTTCAGAAAGACTTCATTCCCATTATTCCATAAAAAATCCGCTATTTCATATACTAACTCTTCTTCTCCCTGAATTTTGTTTTCTATTATTAAAAATTTCATTTACATTATATTTCTGTTGTTTTTATCTATCGTATTGAAAAATTCATTTATACCTTACCTTTTAATTTATTTCTAATGGATTTGAAAACAATAAAAACGGTAGCAAATCCAATCAATACCAAAATCATTACCCACAAGTGTTCTTTCAGATCAAAATTATAACTGCTCAGTAGAAACCTGTACAGATAATGCCCTAAGAGAACAAACGAAAAAGACCACAGCGTAGAGCTGATGCTTACCAATACAACAAATCTTGAAAATTTCATTCTCGAAATTGCTGCAAGCATAGGCATAAATGTTCTTGCGATTGGCACATAATGGGAAGATATAACCGCCAATGCTCCGTATTTTTCAAAAAACACTTTTGATTTTTCCAGATATTTTCTTTTGTAAAGAAGTCCGTCTTTCTTGTTTTCAAAATAGTTTTCTGCTTTTGCTCCGTAACTGTATGCCAGTATATTCCCAACAATAGAAGTGAATGCAACGAGGGATGCTAAAATAAAAACTGCTGCGTTTTCACTTTCCACAGGCATCAACTGATTGATGAGTAAATGGCTATAAATACCGGCAATGAATAAGAAACTGTCACTGGAATAAAACAAACCTGCAAATAATGCCGCTTCAGCAAATGCAAGTAAAAGCAAAAAGTAAATTCCTATTGCCAATCCTGCAACTTCAAGTGTAATGTATACTTCAGGATCTGTTACAATTTTAAACCATTCAACCATAATAACTTTATATAGTTACAGCGGTTTTAATTCTCCAACCTTTTGCTCGTTGTTTTTCTCTCCAAAAATCAGCATATCTTCCGCCCGAAGCCAATAGTTCCTGATGTTTACCTTTCTCTACAACCGTTTTATCTCCCAAAACAATAATCTGGTCGGCTGCCATAATCGTTTGTAGACGATGAGCTACCACAACGAGTGTGCGATTAGCGGTTAAAGCGGTTAAAGCTTCCTGTACCAAAGCTTCGTTTTCTGCATCCAATGCTGCCGTTGCTTCATCTAATAAAATGATCGGGGCATCTTTTAAAATGGCTCTTGCAATCGACACCCTTTGACGTTCGCCACCGGAAAGAGAACCTCCAGCTTCACCTACTTGCGTTTGTAGTCCGTTGGGCAATCGTTCAATAATTTCATCTACTCTTGCAGCTCTTATGGCATACTCAAATTCTTCTTTTGTAGCATCAGGTTTTGCCATACGGATATTTTCTTCAATAGTTCCTGTAAACAGATATACATCCTGGAATACAAAGGAAATTTGTTTCATCAAATCCTGATTGGATAGATTTTTTACATCAATCCCTCCGACAATTACCGTCCCGGAATCAACATCCCAAAAACGCCCGATTAATCTTGTAATAGTGGTCTTTCCCGATCCGGAAGCACCTACCAAAGCGGTCATCGTATTAGGGGCTGCTTTAAAGCTGATGTTTTCGAGGATGTTTCTTTCTTTTTCATATCCGAAAGAAACATTTTCAAAAGATATGGACGTATCTTTTATTTGTTCAGACAATGCAGGTTCGGGAAGCCCCGGCGTAGATAAAAGTTTATCGATACGGTTCAGGTTATTCTTTGTTACCCTTGCTACAACGCCCAAACCTCCGACATCCATCAAGGGTTGTACGAAACGGGTTACCAAAATAAGTAAAGCGATCAATTCCGCAGCATCAATGTTGCTACCTAAAGCCCGGGATGTTCCGACAAACAACACCACCGTAAAGGCTGCTTGCAGAACAACCAAAAACAAGACCTGTCCCACAGAGCCATAACTCATACTTTTCTTGGTGGCGTTCCGACTTCCCAATAACGCTTCATCCAAATGTTTCACACTGTTTTGTGTTCTGTTGAATGCCCGCAAAATGGGTTGCGTTTGGGCAAATTCCACAATTCTGTTAGACATATTTACTGATGCCATATACCATTGGTCATCAAATTTGTGGGTGATTTTTTCTGCAACAAAATAGGCGATGACCATAAAAGGAATGGTTGCCGTAACAGCCAATGCTAATCTCCAATCGAAAACAGCCATTGTAATAATTACTACAGTAGGTGTAACAATGCCTTCCATTACAGGTTTTAGCAAATTAGTAGAAACACTCATTACGTTCAGCACCCCATCGCCAGTGAGCTTGGAAACCTGCCCAACTTGTCCGCCTGAAAACCATCCTAAAGGCAGGATGGCTATATGGTCGCCCAATCTTCTCCATAAACGATTTACCAAATCGGTAGAAATTTTTAAGCCTGACAATTTTGCCCAATAGGATAAGGCGGAATAGACGATTAATATGGCTAATTCCACATAGACCCAATTCCAAGCCTTATCAAAGTTTCTTTCAAAAACATTTCTTAAAAGCGGAACGAGTACCGCAAAAGCAACACCTTGTAAAGTAGCTGTAATGAAGTGGACCAAAATCAGCAACCTTAATTTATAGGCATCGGTATCTAATAATTTAAAAATCTGACGTAACATTTTTTCTCTATTGATTAATTATTGTAGCATTGAATTATCGTTGGCGTTCATTCTGGTTTCGGGAAACCATTCGGAAGAACGTTCGTGTCGTTGCCATAAACCGGCATATTTTCCATTTTTTTGAAGCAATTGCCCATGTGTTCCCTGTTCGATAATTTCGCCTTTGTCCAGTAACAAAATATTATCTGCATATTGTATGGTTGACAATCGGTGAGCGATCACGAGCAAGGTTCGACCTACGGCAAGGTTGGAAAGAGCATCCTGAATGAGAGCTTCTGACTCGGGATCGGCAAATGCCGTGGCTTCATCCATCACCAATATCGGTGTATCTGCCAGCAAAGCTCTGGCGATGGACAGTCGCTGTGCTTCACCTCCGGAAAACAAAGCATCTTTACCTACAACGCTATCGTATCCTTGTGGTAGTTCTAATATTCGGTTATGTATGTTAGCTGCTTTTGTGGCTTTTAAAACTTCTTCTTCCGTAGCATCGGGTTTTGCAAGCGTAATGTTTTCCCGAACTGTTGCACTTAACATTTGTACCTCCTGAAAAACAAAACTAATGTATTGGTAAAGCGTTGATGAAGGAATTTCTTTAATATTGACACCGCCCAATAGGATTTCTCCATCGGCAGGATCCCAAAATCGGGGTATTAATTTGGCTACCGTTGATTTACCTGAACCAGATCTCCCCACCAAAGCGGTGGTTGTTCCGGGTTTTAGTGTCATATTGATATTTTGTAAAGCATTGGTTTTATTATCGTAGCTAAAAGAAACATTTCTGAACTCCAAAACCAGTCCGTTGATTTCTTTGGGGGAAGAAACTTCTTCTAAAACAGGTGTTTCTAATAATGCTTTTACCTTAGTAGCCGCTACCGTTGCTTCCTGCAATGCCATTCCGCCGTACCACATCGCCAGTAGCGGAGCTGCAATACCCAAGCCCAATAAGGTAAACGGAACAATACTAACGGGCTCTATGATGCCCGATTGTACGGCTAAGATACTCGCTGAAGTCAACGTAACCAATGCCAAAAGTGGCGTAAAGAGTAAATCTGCCATAGCCGAAACACGTATGGAACGTTTCATCGTGTCCCACATTACGGTAATGAAGTTTTGGGTTGTTTCTAAAAATCGGTTATAGGCTTTTCCGGTTTGTCCGAATGTTTTTACCACACTGATGCCCTGTACAAATTCGATAGATGCTCCGTTGATTTTCCCCATTGACTCGGTGTAATGATCCATTGCTCCTAATCCTTTTTTCAAGGTGCGTACATACATCAAAATCCCAATGGCAATAGGAAACAATGCCACTAATGCTAATAACCATTTAATAGTAATGAGATAAACGATTGTTATCAAAGGAATGACAAAAGCCGTTAACATTTCTAATGCAGCGTGTGCTATGAGGTAATGGATGTGCATCACATCATCAGCCATTCCTTTTTTTACATCCCCTGCACTGCGATTGGTAAACCATCCCAGCGGAACTTTCACTAAATGTTTAGCCATCTTCCTACGGATAATCAGCTGAAAATCATTATCCGCATTGTGCGAAATATAAAATGCCGTATAAGTAGTTGCCATACGTACAATTAAAGCAAAGAATGCCAGCCAACAGGCATTCCAGGCAGCAGCACTATTTACAGAACCTTCCTGAAGTAGCACTTTTGCTAATTCCGCTACAGCAATAAACGGAACTATCGACGCAATGGCTGAAATAGTTTGTAGGATGCAGGCTATGATCATTCTGCCACGAACCGGTTTTATCAGTTCCAATAAATCCTTTAATGATAAAAGTTTTTGTTTTTTCTCTGTTTGAATATTACTATTTACTGTATCCATATTTTTGACTTGACATTGTTCCTGTAATTAGTTGGAATTTACTTCTGCAAAGGAACTATGACCGGCTATTTTAAACAATGGCAGTATAAGGGTAACAATAGGACAATTTGGGGTATTTGGAAGAAATAGAGTGCTATGAATAATATGCTATACTATGAAAATAGGATATAACCTGTTATTTTCGATCTCTAAAGATCGTAGACAATTAGTTTACATATCTGTCAACCGCATTATCCAACTCCTCTGAAACAATTTTTGCATATACCTGTGTTTGCTGTATGGTAGCGTGGTCAAGTAATTTACTTACATACTCTATACGCATACCGTTGTTAAGAGCATTGGTAGCAAATGTATGTCGGCTTAAATGGAAATGCAGGTTAAACGGCAGTTTTAAATCTTCTCCCATTTTCTTTAGGTGTACATCGCCTAAACGCACTTTTGAACGTATGCGGGTACTCTTATATACTTCGTCATTAAATATTCGTTCGGGATGTTCCAATACAGGAAATATAAAGGCTTCGGGATCTATTGTTTTCGGTTTGTATTTGTTGAGTATGGCTACGGACTTAGCACCTAATTTAAAGCTGTGTTGCTTTTGTGTTTTTTGAATAACCTTTGTAATCTTTTGGGTTTCTTCATCGTAGCATTTCCATTGTAACAGCATTACATCACTGATACGCAAACCGCCACCAAAGGCACTGAATAAAAACATATCTCTGTGAACTACGGCTTTTGGTCTTTGGCTCAAGTCTAAGTTTTCTAAATCTTCTATCTGCTTTTTGTTGAGGTACAGGCGTTCTACTTTACTTTTTGGAATGTCTATTTTGTAGAATGGGGAAGGGACTAACGGTATCAATTCTTCTTCCATTGCATCGTTATAAAAGAAACTCAATATTCGCAGTGAGGTAAATACCGTTGTATTCCCGTTGCTTAATTTCTTTTTGCAGTAGTTGGCGTAATCGTTCAGAATACCCACGTTGATATCGGAGAAATAGAAATCTCTATATCCCAGAAATCGTTCAAATTTCTTGATGTAACCTTCGTAAATAACTGTAGTCCGATAAGAAACGATACCTTTTAAAACCTCTAAACGTTTATCGCAATAGTCAAAGAAATTCGGGTCTGCTTTTCCTTTAATGGCTTCTTTAAGTTTTCGGGCTGAAACTGATTTTTTGGTTCTTTCGTGGTCGGCTACCTGTGCCTGTGCATCCGCAACCTTTTGAGCAAGGAAGGCATTCATCCTGGCACTGTTGGGATAGTTCTTTTTGAGTTTCTGTTTTCCTTCGTCCCATTCACTAACCTTTGCTTTTACTCCGGTAGTGACAAATTTAGCTTTGCGATCCTTGATTAACCTGATGTAGATAGGGCTTTGTCCTGTTGCATCTTCCTGTTGTGTACGTTGTACTAATTTTATTGAAGCCATAATAAAACTGTATTTGGATTGTTGTACTACTAAATAAATCCGGTGCAAAACAGTGAAAAGTGTTGATTTTATTGCTATTTCAAAGCGGTGCAACGTGGTACTAAGGTACAACAATTAGTACAACAAAACAAGTATTTACTTGCTTTTCTATGCTTCAATCTGCATAAGTGTATTTTATAACTACTTAATATACAGTATAATTAGGTGTAAATTGGTTTTTGTGATTTTGTATTTCGTATAACATCTAAATATACGCAATTGTCTTAAATTAACAAATTTTGTTCGTATAACTTCTTAAACTAATATTTTATACATGTAATTTATGTTTATTGCGCATAATTTTTGCTTTTGTATAAATGTATGGATATTACAAAAATTACCCCTTCACATCCAAAGCGTCACGTAGTGCATTGCCAATCATCATAAAAGCAACAACAACCAAACACATTGCCAAGCCGGGAATTAATGCCAAATGCGGTTTTCCTAAAATAATGTAGTTGTAGTGTTCTTTAATCATTCCGCCCCAACTTGGTACAGGTACTTGTGCACCCAAACCTAAAAAGCTTAAACCGCTTTCTACCAGAATTGCCGATGCAAAATTGGCTGCCGAAATTACAATAACCGGTGCCATGATATTGGGTATAATGTGTTTAAAGATAATGCGTAGATCCGAAAATCCCAAAGCGCGCGCTGCGGTTACATACTGCATTTGCTTTACGCTTAACACCTGTCCGCGGACTACCCGAGCAACTTCAACCCACATGGTTAAACCAACGGCAATAAAGACCTGCCAAAATCCTTTGCCTAATGCCAACGTTATGGCGATAACCAGCAAAAGAGTAGGGATAGACCATATTACGTTAATCAGCCACAGAATAAAAGCGTCGGTTTTTCCGCCAAAATAACCAGCAAGTGCTCCAAGTGTAATACCAATAATTAGTGAAATAAATACGGCAACAAAACCAATTGCCAGTGAAACGCGTGTGCCAACTAGTAATCGACTTAAATAATCGCGCCCCTGATTGTCGGTTCCTAACAGATATTTTTTTGTTTTAATGTGGTTTTCTTCTATCGATTTTTGATCCGCATCGGGAAATACGTTTGTAAGCACGTATTTGGTTTGTGAAGTAGCTGCATCAACCGAAAATTCTTTGTAATAAAGCGTATCGCCTTTAAAAGTATATGATAAAACGGGAATAAACTGCTCTTTAATTTCTTTGCCTGTAAAATAATCAAAAACCGATGATTTGTTTTTATTACCCAACGGAATGTTTATTGTTTTCACGGTAAAGCCCGGTTTTTGTGTACTTATGGAAACATCGCCATTGTTGGCATTCATGGTGTTATCGGGCGCAATAATATAGGCACCCAATGCAGACAGACTTAAAGCTACGATAAAGACTAATGAAAAAACGCCCCAAGAATTTCTTTTGAATTTTTGGAGCGCTTTTCTATTTGCCGAAACAAATTTTTTAAACACTTTTTTATTTTTTTTATGACGATCAGTAGTTCTACCTTATTAGTTCTCGACAAGCTCGAACTGACGTAGTAAATAGATTACTTTACTAAATTAGTTGTTGAACCAATTTTAAATTTACTAGCTTTTATATCTTGTAAAACATTCACAGCTTCTTCTACATAAACATCGTTGTTCAGGCTTTTAACCCAGCGTTTACGTTTGTTTTGCAGCACGGTATCGTTTTTAATCAACGCTTCATCGTGCGGTAATGATGTAAATGCCAAACTGTTTTTATAATCTTTCAACACATTGAAACGTTTTGATTGTTCTTCCAACTGTTTCGATTTTGCCAAATACTCTTTATATTCTAACGGAAACGTATTATCGTCTTGCTGTGATTTAACCCACTTCGCGCTTTCGTCAATCAATTTAAATTGTGTATTTGCAGTCACACGCTTTTTACTTTTGTCTTTTACCGGAGCAAAATTATAATCGAAAATATTATACTTTGCTTTGGCAATTTTATCCCATTCCATTGCATTGTCGTTATCGCGCTCTCCGGTATCAACATATAGGAAACGGTCCGGTAAAACCAAATCACTTTCTACACCTTTCAATTGTGTAGATCCACCGTTAACGCGGTAGAATTTCTGACTTGTGAATTTCATGGCACCTAAATCACCGATTTTTTTATTACCGAATCTGTTCAGATCTAATAAATTTTGAACGGTTCCTTTTCCGTATGAATGTTTAGATCCTAAAACCAAACCACGGTTATAATCTTGAATGGCAGCTGCGAAAATTTCAGAAGCCGAAGCCGAATAATTATTGATTAAAACCACTAAAGGTCCTGTCCATTGCGTTTTATTGTCACGATCGTACAATACATCACTTTCGCCCGATTTTGCTTTTACCTGCACAACAGGTCCTTGCGGAATAAACAAACCAACCATATCTACTACTGTTTGTAGTGATCCACCGCCGTTGTTACGTAAATCAACAATGATTCCTTCTACTTTTTGTTCTTTTAGATATTCTACTTCTTTAGCAACATCTTTAAAAGCATCGCGACCGTCACGGTTTTCAAAGCTTATGTAGAATTTAGGTAAATGAATAATTCCGAATTTACCTTCAGGTGTATCAATTACCGATGATTTTGCAAAGGTTTCTTCAATCTCGAATTTATCACGAACAATAGCAATTACTTTAACGTTACCATCGGTCTTTTTAACGGTCAGTTTTACGGTAGTTCCTTTTTTACCTTTGATCATTTTAACCACCTTTTCTAATCGCATACCTGCAATATCAACTGGTTGTTCTTCGCCTTGCGCTACTTTTAAAATGATATCGCCGTTTTCCAACTCGCCCTGTTTCATAGCAGGTCCGCCCGGAATAACTTCGGTAATTTCGGTATTTTGATCTTTTTTACGAAGCTGCGCACCAATTCCTTCCATAGAACCTGCCATGCTTTCGTCGAATTTCTGTTTATCGTCTGGAGCCAGATAGTTCGTATGCGGATCAAACTGCTCTAAAAGGGTGTTGATGTAAACCGATAACCATTCTTCACGAGAAATCTCTTCGAAAAATTCGAAAAATTCGTTCAATGATTTTAAAGTTGTTTCACGCGATTCTTTTTCAAGAGCTGTGAAATCTTTCTTAGGTTCTTTGCTAATGGTATCTTTTTCCTGAAGTTTAAGTTTATCTTCGATACTCGAAAGCACGTTTAACTTCAACTGTTTGCGCCAACGTTCTTTAAGCTCTTCTTTGTTTTTAGCCCACGGTTGTTTTTCGTAATCGGTATCAATTGATTCCTTCACGGTAAAATCTATAGGCTTCGCAAGAATTTCCTTGTAATACGTTTTTGCCTCTTGAATTCTGGTTTGAAACATCGGATAACTTTCATTAAAAAAGTTAATGCGCTGTTCCTTAAACTCATCATCAATCAAGGTTTTATATTTGTTTAAAACCTCAATATCAGATTCCAGTAAATAACGTTTGTTTCCATCTATAACCTTTAAATAGTTGGTGTATACTTTTTCTGAAAAAGCGTCGTTAATATCGGCAGGTTTATAATGTGCATTTTGCAAAACAAAATTTAAAACACCCATTAAAAATGCTTCTTTTTCAGGATCCGGATCGGCTGATTTTTTAAATGGAATAAAACTCCATAATGCTGCAGCAAGTGCCACAACAAGTATCAATACTCTATAATTTCTCTTCATAAATTGCCAAATAGCAGTCATCAAATAATTTTCAACTAAAGTAAATAAATTCTTATTACAAAAACTATTAAAGGATAAATAAAATTTTGTTAACTGTTTAAGCAGGCACTTGTTTTATGGACTTTTTTAATTAAAATGATTACTTTTACGGTAACAAAAGTTTTTTTATGAAAAAGCCATTGATTTTAGTAACGAACGACGACGGAATTACAGCTCCGGGAATTCGTACTTTAATTAGTATTATGAAAGAAATTGGTGAGGTTGTGGTTGTAGCTCCCGATAGTCCGCAATCGGCAATGGGACATGCAATTACCGTTAACAATACGCTGTTTTTAGAACAGGTTTATATTGATAAAGACGAGATAAAAGAATTCGCTTGTTCGGGAACGCCTGTAGATTGTGTAAAAATTGCCATTGATCAGATCATTAAGGCAAAACCGGATATCTGTGTTTCGGGCATTAATCACGGATCTAATTCGGCATCAAACGTAATTTATTCGGGCACCATGTCTGCGGCGGTAGAAGCTGGTATGAGCGGAATACCGGCAATTGGTTTTTCGTTGGCAGATTTTAGTTGGAACGCCGATTTTGAACCGATTAGAAAATTTGTAAAACAAATTACTCTTGAAACTCTTAAAAATGGTTTGCCCGAAGGTGTTGTTTTAAATGTAAACTTCCCGAAACTGGCAGAAAAAAGCATCAAAGGAATTAAAATATGCAGACAGGCAAAAGCTACGTGGGTTGAAAAGTTCGATGAACGCACCAATCCGCATGGAAAAAAATATTATTGGTTAACCGGAACTTTTGTAAATCACGACAAAGGCGAAGATACAGATGAATGGGCACTTGCCAACGGATACATTTCGGTAGTGCCTGTACAATACGATTTAACTGCTTACCACGCAGTACAACAACTTAATACATGGGAATTGTAATGGACCGATTTTTAAAATTTTTATTGGGAACTTTATGCGCATTGGCAGTTTCGTTTGTATGCGGATGCATTTTGTTTTACTTTTTTACAAAGATGAATCCTTTAGATGGCGGCTTGATCTTTAAAATGACCGATATATCAACCAAAGCATTTTCATTAGGATCAATACCGAATATAGGTTTGTTCTATCTGTTTTTAAACCGCGAAAATTATTTTAGTGCACGCGGCGTTATTTTCTCGTTTATACTAATTGCCTTCTACATTATTTTTAGTTAATGAAATATTACATTATAGCCGGCGAAGCTTCGGGCGATTTGCACGGAGCCAATTTAATGAAAGCCCTTTT
>Ga0308157_10002010_pt1 | contig 36521 bp, 31 predicted proteins | sample PhyBR1_FD_201035 | JGI IMG/M metagenome (GOLD analysis project Ga0308157, IMG submission 201035) | Phyllosphere microbial communities from UC Gill Tract Community Farm, Albany, California, United States - DLSLB.R1 | ecosystem: Host-associated > Plants > Phyllosphere > Unclassified | place: USA... | reverse complement strand
TGACCGTCGCCCGGCCGGAGAGCATACTGACTAGTGTCATGCTCTCCCGGCTTCCAACATGCTAGAACCACCCCAATCCCAGGAGGCGGCGCTGGAGACAGGCTGCCCCGCGGTCACGCTGGAAAGCATCTCCGATGCGGTCCTGATGCTGGACCGCGACTGGAATATCCGCTACATGAACGGCAACGCGGAGCGCCTGCTGCAGGTGCGGCGCGAGGAGGTGATGGGCCGGAACGTGTGGGAGGTCTTCCCGGAGGCGGTCGATGGCCCCTACCACCGCGCCTACCAGCAGGCGGTGGAGACCAACAGCCCCGTCGCGTTCGAGGAGCATTATGTGCCGCTCGATCTGTGGACCGAGATCCGCGCCTATCCGTCGAACGAAGGCCTGACCATCTACTTCCGCGACATCAGCGAGCGCAAGGCCGCCGAGGCCCAGATCCACAGCATGGCCTTCTACGACCAGCTCACTGGCCTGCCGAACCGCCAGTTGCTGCTGGACCGCGCCGGCCACGCGCTTTCGCTGGGCCACCTGGGCGCGATGTTGTTCATCGACCTGGATAACTTCAAGACCATCAACGACACGCGCGGCCACGACAAAGGCGACATGCTGTTGCAGATGGTCGCGGCCCGCCTGCGCGCCGAGGTGCGCGGCTGCGATACGGTGGCGCGCTTCGGCGGCGACGAGTTCATCGTGCTGCTGGAGGACCTGGGCGCCACGGAGAACGATGCCGCCACGGCGGCGCAGGAGATCGCGCACAAGATCGTCCATGCGTTCGGCGAGCCGTTCGCGATCGACGGCATGGACCACCACAGCACGCCCAGCATCGGTATCACGGTGTTCAGCGGTGGCAGCGTGGACGAGGTGTTGAAGCGCGCCGACCTGGCCATGTACCAGGCCAAGGCCGCGGGACGCAACACCGTCTCCTTTTTCGATCCAGCGATGCAGGCAAGGGTCAGCGCACGAGCGGCGCTGGAGGCGGACATGCGGCGCGCGCTGGGCAACGGCGAATTCGTGCTGCACTACCAGCCCTTGATGTGCGTGGACGGCGCCATGGCCGGCGCGGAGGCGCTGGTGCGCTGGAGCCATCCGCAGCGAGGGATGGTGCCGCCCGCCGATTTCATACCGGTGGCGGAGGAGTCGAACCTGATCCTGCCGCTGGGGCGCTGGGTGATGCGCGAGGCTTGCGAGCGGCTGGCGGCATGGGCGGGCGATGTGCGCACGGCCGGGCTGGAGATGGCGGTCAATGTCAGCGCTTCGCAGTTCCATCGGCCGGACTTCGTCGAGCATGTGCTGGAGACGCTGGCGCAAACCGGGGCGCGCGCCGACAGGCTGCGGCTCGAATTGACGGAAAGCCTGCTGCTGAAGGATGTCGGGGGGACTGTCGAGAAGATGCAGCGCTTGCGCGCCGCCGGCGTCAGCTTCGCGCTAGACGATTTTGGTACCGGGTATTCGTCGCTGTCGTATCTGCACCGGCTGCCGCTGGATCAGCTGAAGATAGACCGCTCATTCATCTGGGGCGCCGCAAAAGACGATAGCGGCGCCGCCATCGTCCGCATCATTGTCTCGCTGGGCAAGGCGCTGAACATGTCGGTGTTGGCCGAGGGCGTGGAGACGCAGGCGCAGCTCGACTTTGTGATTGCGGAGGGATGCCAGTATTATCAAGGCTATTTGTTCAGCAAGCCGCTGCCCGAACCCGAGCTGTTGGCGCTGATCGCAAACTTGTAAATCGATGTATTCAGATCCGCAGCAAGCCTACCTCGATGGAAACCACCACATGGCCGCCGGCGATCTCGCGGCTGCGGAGGACTGCTACCTGCAGGCGCTGGTGCTGGAACCCATGCACGGAGCGGCGCGCGCCAACCTTGGATACCTGAAGGAGCGGCAAGGCGTGCTGGCGGAGGCTGAGTTCCATTATCGGTTGGCGCTGGCGCTGATGCCCGATCATGCGCAGCTCCACCAGAACCTCGGCGTGCTGCTGTTGAAGGAGAAGCGCTTCGATGAAGCCGAAGCGGCGGCACGCGCTGCGGTGGAGTTGGCGCCGGAATCGCCGGCGGCATGGAGCCAGCTGGGCGTACTACTCGCCTGCGTCAAGCGCGAGAAGGAGGGCGAGGAATGCTACCGCCGCGCGCTGGAGCTGGACCCGGACCATGCGCGGACGCGCTTCAACCTGGCCTACGTGTTGCTGCGTCAAGGCCGGGTTGAAGAAGGCTGGCCGCTGTTGGAGGCGCGCTGGCAGTTCGACTCCTTCGCGCGTACCTTCGCCTGTCCGCGCTGGGAGGGCGAGGTGCTGCTGGGCAAAGCCATCGTGATCGTGCTGGAGGCGGGGCAGGGCGACATGATCCACTTCTGCCGCTACGCCTCGACGCTGAAGGAGCGTGGCGCCGCGCGCGTCGCCGTGATATGCCATGCAGGATTGAAGCGCTTGTTCGCCACGCTGGCCGGCGTTGATGAGGTGTACTCGCTGGAAGATGCGGTGCCTGCCGATGGCTGGGACTATTGGACGCATCCGATGCGGCTGCCCGCACAGTGTAGCGCTACGGCGATTCCTTATCTCGCGGCGGAGCCGGAGCTGGTGCGCCACTGGGCCGCGCAGTTGCCGGCGCAAGGCTTGCGCATTGGCCTGGCGTGGAAGGGCAACCCGGATTTCGAGAACGACGAGGATCGTTCGCTGCCATCGTTGCAGGTGCTGGCGCCGCTGACTGCCGCGCCGGGAGCGCATTTCGTCAGCCTGCAAAAAGGGCAGGGCGAGGAGGAAGCACTGGCGCCGCCCGACGGCATGGCGCTGCAGGCCATCGGCGCGCAGCTGCGCGACTTCGCCGACACGGCGGCCGTTATCGCCAATCTCGACTTGGTCATCAGCGTGGACACGGCGGTGGCGCATCTGGCCGGCGCCATGGGCAAGCCATGTTGGCTGCTGCTGCCCGACTATCGCTGCGACTGGCGCTGGCTGACGGAGCGCAGCGATACGCCCTGGTATCCGTCCATGCGCCTGTTCCGCCAGCCCGAGGGCGGCGGCTGGGCGCCGGTGATCGCCGAGGTGGCGGCCGCGCTGACCGAGCTTTGCCGACGCGTGCCAGCGGCCAGCGATCAGGCGTAGCTGGGTAGGATTCCGGCAGCGCCCGGGCGGGCGCACACTCAGGCGTAGCTGCGCAGGAAGTCCAGCAGCACATGGGCGGCGATGTCGGCATCGTCCGCCGTCATCGTCTCCAGCGGATTGTGGCTGATGCCGCCGTTGCCGCAGCGCGTGAACAGCATGGCCACGTCGGTGATCGCGGCCATCGCCATCGCATCGTGGCCGGCGCCGGACAGCAGGTCGAAACGCGGCAAGCCGGCGCGCTCGATGGCGGCACCGAACTGCCGCATCAAACGCGGCGCGCACGGCGCGGCCGAGGCATCGACGATCTGCTGCCAGCTCACCTCCACCTGGCGCCGCGCGCAAATTTCCGCGATGCCGTCCAATACATCCTTCACCGCCGCCAGACGCACCGCATCGTCGGCGGCGCGGATATCGAGCGACAGCTTGCACGCGCCGGGAATAACGTTGACCGAACCGCCTGGCACCTGCAACTGCCCGACCGTGCCGACCAGCGCCTCGCCCTGCGCACACCGCCGCTCGACCAGCAGCACGATCTCCGCCGCTGCCGCCGCCGCATCCCTGCGCATCGTCATAGGCGTGGTGCCTGCATGGCTGGCCAGGCCGGTCAAGTCGACCAGGTAGCGCGAGCTGCCGGCGATCGCCGTCACTACGCCAAGCGGCAGGTCGCGCTCCAGCAGCACCGGGCCTTGTTCGATATGGACTTCCACGAAGCCCAGCAACTCCGAAGGATCGCGCGCGATGGCGGGTATGCGCGCCACGTCATGGCCGGCGGCCAGCAGCGCGTCGCGCATGGTGACGCCATCGGCGTCGGTCTGGTCCAGCAGCGACAAATCGAAGCGGCCCGTGACCGCGTTACTGCCCAGGAAAGTGCTCTTGAAACGCACGCCTTCCTCTTCCGCGAAACCGACGATCTCGAAATGGAAGGGCAGCTTTTCGCCGCGCTGGTGCAGGTGGCGCACGATGGCGATCGGCAGCAGGATGCCGAGGCGGCCGTCGTATTTGCCGCCGTTGCGCACGGTGTCGTAGTGCGAACCGGTCATCAGCGTTTTCGCGCCCGGCGCGTCCGAGCGGTAGACGCCTACCACGTTGCCGACGGCGTCGATGTGCGCCTCCATGCCGGCTTCGCGCATCCAGTCCAGCAGCTGTGCTGCGGTCTTGCGGTGCGCTGGCGTCATGTAGGCGCAGGTCAGGTCGAAGTCCGCGTTGGCGCTGTTGTCGGTGTCGCTCCACGCGCCTATGGTCTCGCACCACTGCATGATGGTGGGGCCGAAGTCCAGCGTCACGCCCAGCAGGTCGTTCAGGCGTAGTTCGGCGATGCGCTTAATCTGGCGCAGGCACTCGGCGATTTCGTCGGCGCGCTGGTTCTTCAAACGGCGCGTGAAGGTGGCAATGATGGCGCGCCGCGTCAGCCCCTGTCCGTCCGGGCCTTTGACGGCGAGGATGAATGGGAAACCGAATTTGGCGTTGTAGTCTGCGTTCAGCTGGTGCAGCACGGCGAATTCCTCGGCGCTGCACAGGTGGAGGCCGGACTTGGCCTGCTCGTTGGTGGATTCGGCCGTCAGCTGTCCCGCGACGGAGGCCTTGCCGGCCAGCTCGGGGTGGGCGCGGATCAGGCCCAGTTGCTCGTCCAGCGTGGCGGCGCTGACCACCGCCTGCAAGGCCAGCTTGAGCGCGGTGGCGTTGGCAAGGGGCCGCTGCGCCGCCGCCCGTTCCGGTATCCACGGCGAGTGCTCGTAGATGCCGCGCAGGCGGTCGGTGAAGGTGGCGGCGTCGCAGCTGTTTAATTCGGAAAGTGTCGTCATGGCGCTTAGTGTAACCGCGACTGCGCCCTGCGGTTATATGCGGTATCCATTAGCGTTTATTATTTGCCGAGTGCCTTGGCCGCCGTCGAGACCTGCTCGCGCAGCCATTTGTGCTCCGGCGCCTGGTGCACGCGCTCGTGCCACAGCTGGTAGAAGCGCATCGCCGGGAACTTGACCGGCACCGTGTACGTCTTCAGCGGCATATTGCGTTCGTAGTAGCGCACGAACTGGCGGCCGGTGGTCAGTACCAGGTCCGTCTGCGTCAGCATGTAGGGGATCAGGCCGAAGTAGGCCGATTCCACGGCGACGTTGCGCTGCAGGCCCTGGCGCTCCAGGAAGTCGTCGATGACGCCGTGGTAGCCGGGCAGGATCTGCGTCGGCGCCACGTGGGGCAGGGACAGGTAGTCGTTCAGCGTCATGTCCTCGCTGCCGGTGCGCAGCGCGTACGGGCAGTCGGAGCGCATCACGCAGATGATCGGGTCCTCGAACAGCTTGGACATGTGCAGGTGCTCTGGCGGCTCGTCCCAGTTGGCGATGACCAGGTCCATGTCGCCGTCCGACAGCAGGCGCACGTAGTCCACGCCAGGTCCCAGGCTGTGGATCTTTACGCGGCTGTTGGGCGATCCGCGCCGCAGCATCGCCACAAGATTCGGTAGGAATTGGCTGTCCAGGTAATCCGGCGCGGCGATGTGGAAGGTGCGCGCTTCGTTCTGCGGCACGAAGGGCGTCTTCTTCAGGAACAGGTTCTCGGTTTCGTCGAGGATGCGCTTGGCCGGCACCAGCAGGCTCTCGCCGTGCTGGGTCGGCACCATGCCGCGCGCGCCGCGCACCAGCAGCGGATCGCCGGTCAGCTCGCGCAGCTTGCGCAGCGAGGCGGAGATCGAGGGCTGCGGCTGATTCAGTTTGAGGGCGACGCGTGAGACGTTCTTCTCAACCAGCAGCAGGTAGAGGATGCGGATCAAATGCAGATCCAGGTGTTGCGGCAGGGCGGCCATGTGAGGATTTCTGTTATACGGAATCGGATATGTTTAATATACTCTAATGTTCATGTGGTCGGCGTCAAATCCGTTTATCTTCTGTAAATTAGCCACACTCTTTACCCTGAAAGCACCCATGGAATTATTCGCCTATCTGATCCCGTACGGCCTTGAGTGGCTGAACCTGATCGTGCGCTGGCTGCACGTCATCACCGGCATCGCCTGGATTGGCGCCTCGTTCTACTTCGTCTGGCTGGATAACTCGATCCGCCCGCCCGCTCCAGGTTCGGAGCTGGCGAAGAAGGGCGTGTCCGGCGAACTGTGGGCGGTGCACGGCGGCGGTTTCTACAACCCGCAAAAATACCTGGTGGCGCCGGCCGAACTGCCGAAGGAGCTGCACTGGTTTAAATGGGAGGCTTATACCACCTGGCTGTCCGGCATCGCGCTGCTGACCATCGCCTACTACTTCAACGCGCAGGCGATGATGATCGATAAATCGGTGGCCGATATCGGCAGCTGGCAGGCGGTCGGCATCGGCGTCGGCACGCTGGTCGTCGGCTGGACCGTGTACGACCTGCTGTGCCGTTCCCCGCTGGGCAAGCGCGATATGTGGTTCGGCGTGGTGGTGTTCGCGCTGATCGTCGGCGCCGCGTATGGCCTCACGCATGTGCTGAGCGGCCGCGCCGCCTACATCCACGTCGGCGCTCTGATCGGCACCATCATGGTCGGCAATGTGCTGATGCTGATTATTCCCGGCCAGCGCAAGATGGTGGAGGCCATGTCGGCCGGTCGCCTGCCCGATCCTATCCATGGCCAGAAGGCCAAGCAGCGCAGCGTCCACAATAACTACTTCACGCTGCCGGTGCTGTTCATCATGATCAGCAACCACTACGCGATGACCTACCGGAACGACCACGCCTGGCTGGTGCTGGCCTTCATCATGGCGGCCGGCGTCTTCATTCGCCACTTCTTCAACCTGCGCCACAAGGGCCGCGTGGAATGGCGCTATCCTGCCATCGGCGTGGCGCTGCTGATCGGCGTGGCGGTGGCGATCGCGCCGCCGCGTCCCGTGGCGACGGCTGCGGTGGCCGATCCGGCGGCGCAATTCGCCAAGGTGAGGACCATCATCGACCAGCGCTGCGTGGCCTGCCACTCGGCCCATCCTTCGCAGCCCGGCTTTGCGACAGCGCCTGCTGGCGTGATGCTGGACAGCGCGGAGCAGGTGCATCAGAACGCGGAAAAAATCTACAAGCAATCGGTGCAGCTCAAGGCCATGCCGCTTGCGAACCTGACCAATATGACGGATGCCGAACGGGCGCAGATCGCTGCCTGGTTCGAGTCCGGCGCAAAGTGAGAGAACAGCCATGACGACGAACAAGGAAAAACTGGCGCAGTGGATCGACGCGCACTTCGATGAGGAAGTCGGCGTGCTGCAGCAGCTGCTGCGCGTGCCGACCGATACCCCGCCCGGCAACAACGCGCCGCATGCGGACATGGTGGCCGACCTGGTCAAGGCCTACGGCTGGACCGCCGAGAAGCACGCCGTGCCGGCGCAGGTGGTGCAGGACTACGGCATGGAGACCATCACCAACCTGATCGTGCGCCGCCCGTATCAAGCGGGCGGCCCGACCGTGGCGCTCAACGCCCACGGCGACGTGGTGCCTCCCGGCGATAACTGGACCTATCCGCCGTATGGTGGCGTGGTGGAAAACGGCTACATCTACGGCCGCGCGGCGGCGGTGTCCAAGTGCGACTTCGCCACCTACATCTTCGCCACGCGCGCGCTGGAGGCGTTGGGCGTGCCGCTCAAGGGCGGGCTGGAACTGCACTTCACCTACGACGAGGAATTCGGCGGCCTGCTGGGCCCCGGCTGGCTGCTGGAGCAGAGGCTGACCAAGCCGGACTTCGTCATCGCGGCGGGCTTCAGCTACAACATCGTCACCGCGCACAACGCCTGCCTTCAGCTGGAGATCACGGTGCACGGCAAGTCCGGCCACGGCGCGATGCCGGAGACCGGCCACGATGCGCTGCAAGCGGCCACCCGCATCCTGAACGCGATCTACGACCAGCTGCCGGAGCTGAAGAAGGTCAAATCCAAAATCCCCGGCATCGATTCGCCGACCATGCTGGTGGGCCGCATCGACGGCGGCACCAACACCAACGTGGTGCCAGGCAAAGTGGTGCTGAAGATGGACCGCCGCATGATCCCGGAAGAAGATCCGGCGGTGGTGGAGGCGCAGGTACGCGCGCTGATCGAGAAGGCGGTGGAAGGCCAGCCGGGCATCCGCATCGACATCAAACGCCTGCTGCTGTCGCACGCGCTGCGCGAGCAGCCGGGCACGGAGAAGCTGGTGGCGAGCCTGCAGCAGAACGCGCAAGCCTTCATCGGCGAGAAGATTCCGGCCCAAGGCACGCCGCTGTACGCGGATGCGCGCCTGTACGGCGAGCATGGCATTCCGGCGGTGCTGTATGGCGCCGGCCCGCGCACTGTCCCCGAGTCCAACGCCAAGAAGGCCGACGAGCGCCTGCTGCTGGAAGACCTGCGCAAGGCGACCAAGGTGGTAGCATGCACTCTTTTGGATTTCCTTGGAGAGTGAGATGTTTGAGAAGAAGATGATGGCCGGCTGGGGCGATATGGACTTCAACAGCCATATGCGTAACACGGCTTTCCTGGACAAGGCGGGCGATGTGCGCATGCTGTTCCTGTCGGAGAACGGCTTCCCGATGAGTGAGTTCATGCGGCTGAATATCGGCCCGGTGGTGATGAAGGACGAAATCGCCTACTTCAAGGAAGTGATGCTGCTCGAAGAGATCACCGTCACGCTGGGCGTGGCCGGGCTGTCGGCGGACGGCAGCCGCTGGTCGCTCAGCACAGATATCATCCGCGCCGACGGCAAGCTGGCCGCGCGCGTGACCAGCACCGGCGGCTGGCTCGATCTGGTGGCCCGCAAGCTGATCGCGCCACCGGCCAACCTGCTGGCCACCTGGCAGGCGCTGGGCAAGACGGCGGACTTCCAGGAACTCAATACCAGCATCAAGTAGGCTAGCGGGCCTCGTAGAATTTGCGGTGCAGCCGGCCCGGCACGCCGCGCGCGGCCAAGCGCCTGGCGGCGTCGGACAGCGCCGGCGCCAGTGCCGCGCCGTCCTTCCCGATATAGATGTACAGCGGCAGGTCCTCCACCGATACGCTGCTGTGGCCCTGCGCCAGCAGCGGCCTGGCCTCGGTGCTGATGCCGCCGTCGTCGAACACGCAGGCGTCGTCGCGCGCCGACAGCACCATTTGCAGGCAGGCCGACTCGCTCTGCACATCGTGCGGCTGGATCGCCGGCTGCAGCGCCTCCAACCGTTGCTGGTACAAATAGACCCCGCGCTTGTAGCTGACCGTCCTGGCGCTTTTCGCCAGCGTCGCCCAACTGGTGATGCCCTTGTCTGCGCGGGTAAAGATGCGCGTGCGCGAGACGATGAACGGTTCGTCGAGGCGAACGTAGTCTGGATGCTTCAGGATGTAGTCCTTGACGCGGCCCACCTCGCCGACGATGCTGCCTGCGGCGAGCATCGCTTCCGCGCGGCGCCCCGGCAGGCGTTGCAGCGTGCAGCGTTGTCCGCCTTCGGCGCACAACTGCTGGAGGTATGCGCTGGCGTACAGGAACAGCGGCGAATTCTCGTCGTGGGAAGTGCCGAATACCAGTTCCGCGCCGGCCTGCGCGTGCGCGTTCCCTGCGACGGCCAGCGTTGCGGCGATAAGGATGGTGGGCCGGAGACGGAACATAGCTCCATGATAGCCTATGCCCACGACCGCTCGGTACTGGCGGATTGTCGTATGATATGGCCATTATTGACCAAACGGCCATCCTGTGCACCGATACGATTTGATCAGCTGTCATGACTGCGGCGTGCTGCATCGCCGCCGTCCGGTGCTGCCGCGCGAGAAGGCGCGCTGCGTGCGCTGCCGGTCCATCCTCTATCGCGGCATTCATTCGGACGTCAACCGCATGGCGGCCATCACCTTGGGCGCCATCTTCACCTTCCTGATCGCCCAGTTTTGTCCCATCGTCGAACTGGCCGTGGGCGGCTACACTTCCAGCGCCACCTTGTCCGGCGCGATACGCGTGCTGTGGACGGAGCGGATGCAGGTGGTGGCGGCGATCGTGTTCCTGTTCACCGTGCTGCTGCCGGCTGTGGAGCTGGGTGCGCTGCTGTACGTAACGCTGGCGTTGCGCAGCGGCGTGCGTCCGCACGGCTTCGACCATCTGCTGCGCGCGGTCGCGGCGGCGCGGCGCTGGGGGATGACGGAGGTGCTGATGATCGGCATCCTGATCACCATCGTCAAGATGACCAGCCTGGCGCAAGTGGTGGTGCAACCGGGCCTGTTCGCCTTCGGTGCGCTGACGCTGATGCTGGCCATCGTCACCTCGTTCGATCCGCAGATGCTGTGGAATATCGGCGAACACCTGCCAGGTCCGCGCCGTCCCGCGCAGGCGGAGTTCCGCTACACGCCGCACGCCCGCCTGGCCGCCTGCCACAGTTGCGGTTTGGTGGCGCAGCACCAGGCGGCCACGCACCAGCATTGCGCACGCTGCGGCGCCGCGCTGCACCGGCGCCGTCCCGACAGCGTGGGCCGCACCTGGGCCTTCCTGCTGGCGGCCACCATCCTCTATATTCCCGCCAACCTGCTGCCGGTGATGTACACGCACTCGCTGTTCGGCAAGGAGGACGACACCATCATCAGCGGCGTGGTCTACTTCTGGACCAGCGGTTCGCCGGCGCTGGCGGCGATCATCTTCATCGCCAGCATCGTGGTGCCGGTGCTGAAGCTGGCGGCGTTGTCGCTGCTGGCGATCACCGCCCAGCGGCGCTCGCGCTGGCGCCCCTTGCAGCGCACGATGCTGTACCGGATCGTGGAGTTTGTCGGCCGCTGGTCGATGCTCGATATTTTTGTGATTACCCTGACGGTGGCGCTGGTGCGCTTCCAGACGCTGGCCACGATCACAGCCGGTCCCGGCGCGCTGGCGTTTTGCGCGGTGGTGGTGCTGACGATGCTGGCATCGATGCAGTTCGACCCGCGCCTGATCTGGGATCCGATCGATTCAAATGGAGAGAACCATGCCTGAAAACGAAAGCGGCGCGCCGCCGCTGCCCGAGCCGAGAGTGGAGAAGGCCAATCGCTGGCTGCCTTCGCTGGTGTGGCTGATCCCTTTGCTGGCGGCCTTGATCGGCCTGGCGCTGGTGGCCAAGTCGGTGATGGACCAGGGGCCGACGGTGACGGTGAGTTTCCGCAGCGCGGACGGGCTGGAGCCGGGCAAGACGAAGGTCAAATACAAGGACGTGGACATAGGCCTGGTGCGCACGATCACGCTGTCGCGCGATCTGTCCAAGGTGCTGGTGCTGATCGACATGAGCAAGGAGGCCAAGCGCTTCACCGCCGCCGATACGCGCTTCTGGGTGGTGCGCCCGCGCGTGGGCGCGAGCGGCGTCTCCGGCCTGAGCACCTTGCTGTCGGGAGCCTACATCGGCGTCGATGCCGGCAAGTCGGAGGAGACGAAGGAAGAGTTCACCGGACTGGAAAAACCGCCGCAGGTGGCCACCGATGATAAGGGCACCAAGTTCACGCTGCATGGCGAGAGCCTCGGCTCCATCGACGTCGGCTCACCGATTTTCTACCGCCGCATCCAGGTCGGTCAGGTGGTCGGCTTCGATCTGGACGAGAAGGGACGCGGCGTGAAAATGACGGTGTTTGTCAGCGCTCCATACGACCAGTACGTCGGCAAGAACACGCGCTGGTGGCATGCCAGCGGCGTCGATGTGCGGCTCGATTCGAACGGCTTCAAGGTCAACACGCAGTCGCTGGCGGCCATGCTGGTGGGTGGCATCGCCTTCGAGACCATGAACGGCCAGAAGCCGGACCAGCAGGCCACCCCCGGCACCGACTTCCCGCTGGCCTCCGACCAGGCCAACGCGCTGCGCGAGCCGGACGGCGTGCCGATCACCACGGTGCTGTACTTCGACCAGTCGCTGCGCGGCCTGTCGCCCGGCGCACCGGTGGACTTCCGCGGCATCGTGCTGGGCGAGGTGCGCTCGGTCGGCGTGGACTTCGATCCGGTGAAGAAGACCTTCCGCATGCCGGTGACGGTGGACATGTACCCGGCGCGCCTGGGCCGCAGCTTCCAGCAGTCCGTCGCCAGCGAACAGGATCGCAACGCCGGGCCGATAGTGCTGGAGCGCCTGGTGGCGCGCGGCCTGCGCGGCCAACTGCGCACCGGGAACCTGTTGACGGGCCAATTGTATGTGGCGCTGGACTTCTTCCCGAACGCGCCGCAGGCCAAGCTGGATGTGGCGCAGTATCCGTTGGAGGTGCCGACGGTGCCGAATAGCCTGGACGAGCTGCAGACGCAGATCGCCAGCATCGCGCGCAAGCTGGATCAGGTGCCGTTCGGCGAGATCGGCAACAACCTGCGCGACACGCTGAAGAGCGCCAACGTGCTGTTCAAGCAGCTCGATGCGCAGGTGGTGCCGGAGATGAAGGATACGCTGGGCGCGGCCCGCAAGACCTTCGGCGAAGCGAACCAGCTGCTGCAAAAGGATTCGCCGGTGCAGTCCGACCTGCGCGAGGCCTTGCAGCAGCTGACGCAAACGCTGCAATCGCTGAACGCGCTGTCGGATTATCTGGAGCGTCATCCCGAGTCGCTGTTGCGCGGGAAGACGAGCAAGCAGGATACCAAGGGAGAATCGAAATGATGCGCTATCAAACCGCGCTGGCCGTGGCGGCCGCGCTGCTGCTGGCCGGCTGCGCCGCCGCGCCGCCGGAGCATTTCTACAGCCTCAGTAACGGCATGGGCGTGCCGGCGCCGGCGGCCGCGTCGCCCGGCTACTACATCGAGCTGCCGGCGGTGACGGTGCCGCAGCAGGTGGCGCGTTATCAGTTGGTGGTCAGCACCGAAGCGGGGCGCGTGGACTTGCTGGAGCACGAGCGCTGGTCGGCGATGCCGGCGTCGGAGATCGGCCAGGCGCTGTCGCTGGCGATCACCGGCGAGCTGGGGACGGTGGACGTGTTCCGCACGCCGACGACGGATGGAGCGCCAATCTACCGCATCAGCACCAACGTGCAGCGCTTCGAATCCGCGCCTGGGCAGTACGCGCTGATCGACGCGGTGTGGAGCGTGCGTTTGGTCGGCAGCGCCAAGGTGCTGACCTGCCGCAGCGTCGCCAACGAGCCGGTAGGCGGCGGCTACGACGCGCTGGTGGCCGGCCACCGCCGCGCCGTCACCCGCATCGCCGCCGTCATCTCCAAAGCCGTCCGCACGCTAGCCTCCGGCGCCGGCGCCGGCGCCGGTTGCTAGTCTAGTCCGCCGCCAGCATGGCTTGCTTGATTTGTTCGCGCAGCCATACGCCGGCGGGGTCGTGGTCGATGTTGGCGTGCCAGTACAGGTAGATGTCCAGCGATGGCATTTGCAAAGGAAAGGGCAGGATCTGGTTGCCGAACTGCTGGTTGACCACGCGCGCCAGGCGCTCCGGCATCGTCAGCGCCAGGTCGGTCTGGCTCACCGCGCGGCAGGCGGCGAAGTAGTGCTGGCAGCGCAGGCGCACGCGCCGCTGCAGTCCCATCCTGCTCAGTTCAAAATCCTCCAGCCCCGGCCCGCGCCGGCGCGAGCTGGTTTGGATGTGTTCCAGTGCCAGATACCCGTCCAGATCCAGCGCGCCGCGCACCAGCGGATGGTCGCGCCGCACCAGCACCACCGTGCTGTCGGTGGCCAGCAGCGTGCGGCGGATGTCGTTCGACAGCGGCAGCAGGATGTCGATCGCCGCGTCCAGCGTGCCGGCCGCCAGTTCGCTTTCCAGCTCACGCCGGCCGACCTGCAGAGTGTTCAGTCCCACAGTCGGCGCATCCTGCGCCACGCGCGCCATCAGCGGCGGCAGCACGCTGGCCTCCAGCACATCGCGCAGCGCCAGCGAGAAGGTGCGCTCGCTGGTGGCGGCATCGAAGTGGCCGGCGCCGTTCAGCGTCACTTCAAAGCCGCGCAGCGATTGCCGCACGCTGTCGATGATGGAACGGGACAGCGGCGTGGGCACCATCACGTGGCCCTGGCGTTCGAACAGCGGATCCTCGAACAGCACGCGCAGCCGGTTCAGCGCATGGCTGATGGCGGGCTGCGTGAGGTTCATCTTCAGGCTGGCGCGCGTGATGCTGCCTTCCGCGTAGATGGCCTCGAAGACGATGAACAGATTGAGATCGACCTTGGATATATGCATGAGGTTTATTCGGCTGAATTAAAACTATTCATTTGATGAATTATAGGCCGGACGTTAAGCTGGTGCCTGTTTTGATCTGGAGCCGCGAGCAAATGGGACAAATTTATCTGGTGCGCCACGGGCAGGCCTCGTTCGGCAGCACCAATTACGATCAGCTGTCGACGCTGGGCTACGAGCAGGCGCGCTTGCTGGGGCAGTGGTATGCCAACAGCCGCCAGTCCTTCCAGCGCGTGGTGGTGGGCGGCATGGCACGCCATCGCCAGACCGCCGACAGCTGCCTGGCCGAGCTGCCCAAGGCGCAGCTGGCCGATACTGAATGGATCACCGATCCCGGCTTCGCCGAATTCGACCACCACGAGGTGCTGCGCCGCCACTGCCCGGAAGCCAGCGACGCCGCGGCTTTCCAGCAGCTGCTGGCGCAGCACGAGGAACCGCAGCGCGCACTGGAGCATCTGTTCCGCGCCGCCATGCAGCGCTGGATGAGCGGCTGGCACGACGACGAGTACACCGAGACCTGGCCTGAATTCCGCCGCCGCTGCGTGGCCGCGCTGGAGCGGCTCGACACCGACAGCAGCAAGCAGGCCGCCATCGTGTTCACTTCCGGCGGCGTGATCGCCACGCTGATGCAGCACCTGCTTGGCCTGCAGGACTACCAGGTGATGGAGTTGAGCTGGACGCTGGCCAATTGCGGCGTCACCAAGCTGCTGCAGCGCCCGGGCCAGTTCACGCTCAGTTACCTGAACAACTACTCGCACCTGGAATGGCTGGGACAACCCGGCGCCGTCACCTACCGATAAGGACAGCATCATGGATTTCGACTACAGCCCGAAAGTAAAGCAACTCCAGGCCCGCCTGACGGCCTTCATGAACGAGCATATCTATCCGAACGAAGCGCGCTTCCATGCCGAGATCGACGCCAACCGCGCCGCCGGCGACGCCTGGATACCGACCAAGGTGATGGAAGAGCTCAAGCTCAAGGCGCGCGAGGCGGGGCTGTGGAACCTGTTCCTGCCCGATTCGCAGCACGGCGCCGGCCTGACCAACCTGGAATACGCGCCGCTGTGCGAGATCATGGGCCGCGCCGTGTGGGCGCCGGAAGTGTTCAACTGCTCGGCGCCGGACACCGGCAACATGGAAGTGCTGACCCGCTACGGCACCGAAGCCCAGCAGCGCGAGTGGCTCGAGCCGCTGCTTGATGGCCGCATCCGCTCCTGCTTCGCGATGACCGAGCCGGAGGTGGCCTCGTCGGACGCCACCAACATCGCCAGCTCCATTGTGCGCGACGGCGACGAGTACGTGATCAATGGCCGCAAGTGGTGGTCCTCCGGCGGCAACGACCCGCGCTGCAAGGTCTTCATCTTCATGGGCAAGAGCGATCCCGATAATCCCAACCGCCACATCCAGCAGTCGATGATACTGGTGCCGCGCGATACGCCCGGCGTGACGGTGCTGCGCCACCTGCCGGTGTTCGGCTTCGACGACGCGCCGCACGGCCACGCCGAAATCCTGTTCGAGAACGTGCGCGTGCCGGCCTCCAACCTGCTGCTGGGCGAGGGCCGTGGTTTCGAGATCGCCCAGGGCCGCCTCGGGCCGGGCCGCATCCACCATTGCATGCGTTTGATCGGCCTGGCCGAGCGCGCGCTGGAGCAGATGTGCAAGCGCAGCTTGAGCCGCGTCGCTTTCGGCAAGCCGGTGGCCGAACAGGGCGTGACGCTGGAGCGCATCGCCGAGTCGCGCATCATGATCGACCAGGCGCGCCTGCTGGTGCTCAACGCGGCCCATATGATGGACACGGTTGGCAACAAGGTGGCGGCCAAGGAGATCGCCATGATCAAGGTGGCCGCGCCGGCGATGGCCTGCAAGGTGATCGACTGGGCGATCCAGGTGCAGGGCGGCGGCGGCATGGCCGATCCTTTCCTGGCCTCGGCCTACGCCGGCGCGCGTTCGCTGCGGCTGGCCGACGGTCCGGACGAGGTCCATCGCAGCCAGATCGGCAAGATGGAACTGGCGCGCTACAAGGCGCCGCGCGCGGCCAAATAGGGCAATCCGCGCCCGGCTAGCGGGCTGTATGCACGTACAGTATAATTCTGGCATGACGCATACCGCCCAACAAGGCTTTATCCTGACCCGCCACTGGCGGGACGCGGCCAATGGGACGGAGATCGAGTTCTGGCTGGCGACCGACGACGGCCCGAAAAAGATCCGCCTGACCGCGCAGACTTCGGTGGCCTTCGCCGAGGCGAAGCAGCGCGCGGCCATCGAGGCGCTGCTGGACGCCAAGGGCGGCATCGAGCTGCGCGAGCTGGAACTGAAGACCTTCCAGCAGGAGCCGGTGGTCGGCGTCTACGCCTCGCGCTACAAGCAGCTGACGGCGCTGGAGCGCACCCTGCGCGAACACGGCATCAAGATGTTCGAGGCCGACATCCGCCCGCCCGAGCGCTACCTGATGGAGCGCTTCATCACAGCCGCCGTGCAGTTCGAAGGTGGCGCTGCGGAAGGCGCCACCGTCATCCACAACTGCAAGCTCAAGCCCGCGCCCGAGTACCGCCCCAAGCTGAAGATGGTGTCGCTCGATATCGAGACCAGCGCCTTCGAGGACCTGTATTCGATCGCGCTGGAAGGCTGCGGTCAGCGCCAGGTCTACATGCTGGGCGAGCCGCAGGCCTCATCGCAGCAGATCGACTTCGATCTCGAATACTGCGTCACGCCGCGCCAGCTGATCGAAAAACTCAACGCCTGGTTCGCGCGCCACGATCCCGATGTGCTGGTCGGCTGGAACGTGGTGCAGTTCGACCTGCGCGTGCTGCAGAAGAACGCGGACAAGCACAAGATCCCGCTGGCGCTGGGCCGCGAGGGCAAGACCATCGAATGGCGCGAGCATCCGGGCAAGCAGGGCTACATGTTCGCGCCGGTGGTCGGCCGCATCGTCCTCGATGGCATCGATGCGCTCAAGGCGGCGTCGTGGACCTTCCCGTCCTTCAGCCTGGAGAACGTGTCGCAGTCCATGCTGGGCGAGGGCAAGGACATCGGCGACGTCTACGACAAGATGGCCGAAATCGAACGCCGCTTCCGCGAAGACAAGCCGGCGCTGGCCCATTACAACCTGAAGGACTGCGAACTGGTCACGCGCATCTTCGACAAGGCCAACCTGCTGGCCTTCATGATCGAACGCGCCACCGTGACGGGTTTGCAGGCCGACCACCTGGGCGGATCGATCGCCGCCTTCGGCCACCACTACCTGCCGCGCATGCACCGCGAAGGCTACGTCGCGCCCAGCGTCGGCGACATTTCCGGTGGCGCCTCGCCGGGCGGCTTCGTCATGGAGTCCAAGCCCGGCCTGTACGACTCGGTCGTGGTGCTCGATTATAAAAGCCTGTACCCGTCGATCATCCGCACCTTCCTGGTCGATCCGGTCGGCCTGATCGAAGGCGAGATCGCAGACGACCAATCGGCGGTGGTGGAGGGCGTCAACGGCACCGTGTTCTCGCGCACGCGGCACTGCCTGCCGGAGATCACCACGCAAATCTGGAAGCAGCGCGACGCCGCCAAGCGCGCGAAGAACGAGCCGCTGTCGCAGGCGCTGAAGCTGTTGATGAATTCCTTCTGCGGCGTGCTCGGTGCCACCGAATGCCGTTTCTTCAATCCTCGCCTGGTCTCGTCGGTCACGCTGCGCGGCCACCAGATGATGAAGCAGACCCGCGAACTGGTGGAGGCCGAAGGTTACGACGTGATCTACGGCGACACCGATTCCATCTTCATCTGGCTGAAAAAGGAATACGAGAACAGCGAGGCGCTGGCCATCGGCGAAGGCCTGGCCGCCAGGATCAACCAGTGGTGGCGCACCATGCTGATGGAAAAGCACGGCCTGGAATGCCATCTCGAAATCGAATTCGACACGCACTACCAGAAGTTCTTCATGCCCACCATACGCGGCACGGAGATGGGCAGCAAGAAGCGCTACGCCGGCCTGACCATCAACGCCAGGGGCGAGGAAGAGGTCATCTATCGCGGCCTGGAAGTCGCGCGCAGCGACTGGACGCCGTTGGCGCAGCAGTTCCAGCAAGGGCTGTTCAAGCGCATCTTCAAGGACGAACCGTATCAGGAATTCGTGCGCGACTATGCGCGCAAGACCGTCTCCGGCGACTACGACGAGCTGCTGGTGTACCGCAAGCGCCTGCGCCACCGGCTGGACGAATACAAGGTCAACGTGCCGCCGCAAGTGCGCGCCGCGCGATTGGCGGACGAGTACAATCAGGCGCACCGCCGGCCGCTGCGCTACCAGAACGGTGGCTGGATCAGCTACGTGATGACCACCAGCGGCCCAGAGCCGACCGAAGCCACGCGCTCGAATATCGACTACGAACACTACCTGACCAAGCAGCTGCAGCCGATCGCCGATTCGATCCTGCTGCCGATGCACGACAGTTTCACCAGCCTGACCACGGCGCAAGCCAGCCTTTTCTAAATGGAGACAGCATGAGCGATTTTAAGAAACTGCACGACGGAAGCAAGCTGCTACACCTGCCTAACGCCTGGGACGCCGGCAGCGCCAGGTTGTTCGAAAGCCTGGGCGCCCCTGCCATCGCCACCACCAGCGCCGGCGTGGCCTGGGCCGCCGGTTATGCCGATGGCGACTACATGCCGGTCGATGTGGCGGTCAATGTCGCCGCCAGCATCGCGCGGGTGCTGACGGTGCCGCTGTCGGTGGATTTTGAAAACGGCTATTCGGACGACGCCAACGTGGTCGCGAAAAACGTGCTGCGCCTGATCGACGCCGGCGTGGCCGGCATCAACCTGGAGGACGGCGGCGGCACGCCGCAGCTGCTGGCCGAGAAGATCGCCGCCATCAAGAAACTGGCGGCGCGGTCGGGCAAGGACATCTTCATCAACACCCGCACCGACGTGTACCTGCGCGGCCTCGCACCTGAGGGCGAGCGCGTGGCCGAAGTGCTGAAGCGCGCGGCGCTTTACAAGGAGGCCGGCGCCGACAGCCTGTTCGTGCCGGGCATCTGCAAGGTCGACGAGATCAAGGCGGTGGTGGCCGGCGCCGGATTGCCGGTCAACGTGATGGACTGGCCGGGCGTGCCGTCCGCCGATGAGCTGCACAAGCTGGGCGTGCGCCGCCTGAGCGCGGGCTCCGGCATTTCGCAGGCCTTGTGGGCGGTCGCTGCCGACATGGGACGGGACTTCCTGGCCACCGGCAGCGCCGGTCCGCTGGTGCAAAAGGCCATGCCGTACGGCGACCTGCAAAAGCTGTTCATCGGCGCGCGCTAGCGCACCGGCTGTAGCAAAAAAGAAACGTTTTGCCGCCGCCAGCGATACGCGCAAACGGCGGTGTTTGTTCTTGTCCGCCCGGCCAAATTTGTTTGACGTTTAAATTATTTCCTCATAGGAGAGCGCGGCTTTTCGCGCGCTGGTTAACTGTCGGTCACAACTTTCCAGTAGGAATTTCGGCTAATCGTTGAGAAACTTGGTTACATTTTCCTTACAATTTTGTAATGTGTTGTCTTTGACATACAGGTTTGCCGCTCACAGAATCGGCTTCACACCGGCTTGGCAACGTGCTACCGCGCGCGGCCTGAACACCGGTGTGGTGTTAGCGGTATCCCTCTAACCTGTGTGTAAAGGAAAACCTATGACTTTGAATAAAGCAATGATGGTCCTGGCGCTGTCCCTGGCTGGTGGTGCGGCGATGGCCGCGCCGCATTCCACGACGGTCGATTTCTCCAAGGGGGAGGAGGGCTGGTGGGGCATGCAGCCCATCGACGGCAACGGCGGCTCCGGCATCGATACCGGCATGGGCCACGGCGCGCCGGCCCTGCGCACTGTGATCGAGAACTTCGGCGTGACCTGGGGGACCAGCAACAACCAGGCCTTCCTCGGCGACTACACCAAGTCGCCTAGCGTGACGCTCGGCCTGGACATATCGGCGCAGCAGATCTTTTTCTTCAACCGTGAAGTGTCGCGCAATGTGATCGTCGAGCTGCGCGACTACGACAACACCCCTTCCGACTTGCCGTACACCAGCGTGTTCTACAACCTCGGCAGCATCGACTCGACCAAGGGCTGGCAGCATTTGTCGGTGACTATCGGTGATACGAAATCGTCGATGCTGCCTGCCGGCTGGGGCGGCTACGGCGGCCCCGACGCACATGGGCCGACGCTGCCTGGCGGCCGTACCTTCGCCAGCGTGTTGGCCAGCGTCGATGAGATCGTGTTCACGACCCTGGAGCCAGGTTTTGTCTACGGCTACACCAACTTCGACGTGGCGATCGATAACGTCTCGATCACCGCCGTGCCCGAGCCATCGACCTACGGCATGCTGATCGGCGGCCTGGGATTGGTCGGCTGGATGGCGCGCCGCAAAGCGCGGCCGATGGCATAAGCCTGCCGGACGACATCGGAGAGTGGGGCCCCGCCCTCCGATCGATTCGCGCCAAACCGACCCAAGCGGCCAGCCGTCCGCGCGCCATCCGATGGTGCAATCGCTGATTTCCTTCCTGGAGCACGAGCCGCAGCCGATGATCGTGCTCGATCCGGCGTACAACATCGTTCGCCGACGACGGCGTGATACGCGCCGGGCATCCGCCTGCCGCGCCGGCGGCTTCGGATGCCGGGCGCAACCAGCACGTTCCCGGCGCCACGCCGGCCGCGGTGATGCCCGGTTTTCGCGGCACGCGCAAGGAACTGGCCGCGCGCCCGGGCGTCAGCGAACGGACGCTGTACCGGCGCCTCAAGGAAGAGGGGCTGTCCTAGGCGCACCGTCGTGTCGCACTGCCAAATTGGCAGCGTGGCAGTGTCAAGTGTCCGAATGGCGGCCCGCCAGCGCCGCCTAAGTCCTTGTTTTGAATCAATTCCCGTTGTCGTTTTCATTTGGCACAGAACGTGCGTAATGAAGAGGGAGGAATTCATCCAACAAGGAGCGACAACATGAGTGCCAACGTAGGAAAAATAGACCGTACTCTCCGCATCGTCTGCGGCCTGGGCCTGGTGGGAGCAACGCTGGCGGGCGTCATTGGCGCCTGGGGCTGGCTGGGTTTGGTCCCGCTGGCGACCGGCCTGTTCGGGTTTTGCCCCGCGTATCTGCCGTTCGGCATCAACACCTGTCCGCTGAAGAAATAAAGGGGAACTTCGCATGACCATCGATACCAACGGCTATCGCGCGCTGACCAATTCCATCTCGCAGCAGTTGGCGACCTTGCGCGCGGACCTGCCGGACGTGATGAAAGGCTTCGGCGACCTGGCCCGCGCGGCGACCCGCGACGGCGCGCTGGACAAGAAAACCAAGGAGCTCATCGCGCTGGCGCTGGGCATCGCCGCCCGTTGCGATGCCTGCATCGGCTTTCATGTGCTGGCCCTGGTCAAGCTGGGCGTCACCAAGGCCGAGCTGGAGGAAACGCTGGGCATGGCGATCTACATGGGCGGCGGCCCGTCCGCCATGTACGCGGCCAATGCGCTGGCCGCCTACGAGGAGTTTTCCGCCGCGTCTTGATGGCGGCGCGGCGTGCTGAGCGGGCTGGTCAGTCCAGCGTCCAGACATAGGTCAGGCTGGTCCAGGTGGCTTCGGTGATGGCTTCGCCGTTGGGCGTCTTGAATTTGCACTGCGACAGCGCCTTGCGCGCAGCCTTGTCCAGTTCGTGCGAGCCGCTCGACTTCTGCAACTTCGATTCGATCACCCGGCCATCGGTTCCCACCAACAGCGCCAGCTGCACGGTGCCGTTTTCGCCACGTCGATAGGCGCCCGGCGGATAGTCCGGCGAGGCGCAGGCGCGCGTATCCATCACTACGGCGGGACGCGCCGCCTGGCTGGCGCTGGCCGCGCTGGCGGCGACCGGCGCGCTCGTCCGGCTCGCCTCGGCCACGGCCTTGGGCTCGCTGCGCGCCGGCTCGGGGGCGGCCGCGCGCTCGGACTCGTCTTTTGGACGGATGTTTTCGGCGCCTGGAGCGGGTTTGGCTGCCTGTGCGACCGGCGCGGGCGCGGGCGCCGCGCTCGCCTTTGCCGCCTCAACCGGCTTGGCCGGCGGCGGGGCCTGCTTGGCGCTGGCGGGCGCGGCCGGCAGGTCCAGCTTGTGCAGGCCCAGGCCCATGTTTTTCAACATGGCCGTCAGGCGCTCGAACTCCGACGCCTTGATGGTGGCGCTGGGCGCGGCCGGCGCTTTCTGGACGGCGGCTGGCTTGGTCGCCTCCGCAACCACGCCATCCTTGGCTGGCGCTTTCTGGGCCGGGCCACCGTCGGCCGGCTTGGCTTTGGCGGCTTCGTCCGGCACGCTGGCGGCCGTTCCGGGGGCGTACATGGCGGCCTGTTCAAGGCGCATCATCGCTTGATTGTCTTTCCACAGGAACCACAGGGCCGGCAACATCACGACCGCCACCAGTGCGAGCACCAGGGCGGCCACGCGCGCCCCCCGGCCCCTGACCAGCTGGCCAAGCTGCTGGCGCAGGGTTTGCACTTTCCCCCTGGCGTTACCCGCCGGCGTTTCCGATGCCGTGCGCGTGCCCCGTCCCGATTGTTCCGGAGCAAAGGATTCATAGGGAACGGGGGCGCTGTCATCGTCGACGGACGCCTGAAACGCGAACTCCGGCGACCGGAAGCGTTGTTCGCTCAGCATTTGCAGATCGTACAGCTCGCGCTGGTCGGCATCGGACAACACGCTGTAGGCGGCATTCAGCCGCGCCATCACCCGCGCGGCCTCGACGTTGCCGCTGTTCTTGTCCGGATGGTGCTTCTGCGATAGCGAACGATAGGCTGCGCGGATCACCTCGGGGGGGGCGTCGCGCGTGACATTGAGACTTTCGTAATGGCTATGGAATTTTGTCATGATTTCTGGCGCCCCCAACGGCTAAGAACTTGCAATTTTGTTCAGCAACGCAAGATACTATCTTGAAATTAAGATTTGGTCTGGGATTCTGTGCCGCAGGAATGAAAAAATGACTTAAATACAACAGTTGCGGAATATACACACCGGGCGGCGTGTCGCCGGCCCGCCTCACCGGCGTTTCGTAAACAACGCTAAACATCATGCCAACTTTGAAAGTTTGTAGAGCCGGTGTGCCTTCTTCTGTATAAACCTTTCAGGTTGGAATGCGATACCCATCGTTATACAACCGGTAATCCAGCCGTTTAGGAAATTCCAGTTCCACCGGCGATGGCGCTCTGCGACCGACACATAATAAAGCCCAACATCGGGCACGACCTGGAGATAGCACATGACACTACAAACCCCCCACGCATCACGACAGCGCCGGTGGCGCAAGACGCCCATCGCCACCGCGCTGAGCCTCGGACTGCTGGCGCTGGCCAGCGCCCACGCGCAAACCGCCTCCACCGATAAACCGGCCGAGAAGGCGGCCGACAAGAATGCCGACGCCAAGCCGGTCGAATCCGTCGTGGTGACCGGCTACCGCTACGCCATCGAGAAAAGCCTCGACCAGAAGCGCAACGCCAACGCCATCGTCGATGTGGTCACCGCCGAGGACATCGGCAAATTCCCGGACAAGAACGTGGCCGACGCGCTGCAGCGCGTGCCGGGCGTGATCATCGACCGCAGCGGCGGCGAGGGCAAGAACGTCAGCGTTCGCGGCCTGTCGTCGGAACTGACGCTGACCCAGCTGAACGGCAACTACATCGCCACGGCCGAGTCCAACGGCGACCCGACCCGCTCGTTCAACTACATGCTGATGCCGGCGAACATGCTGTCCAGCGCCGAGTTGTTCAAGACGCCGGAGGCGCGCATCGACGAGGGCGGCATCGGCGGCACGGTGATCCTGCACACGCGCCGTCCGCTGGAGGTCAAGTCCGGCTCCGGCTTCGTTTCCGCCGAGGGCACCTGGGCCGACACGACCAAGAAGACCGACGGCCAGTTCTCCGGCCAATACGCCTGGCATGACGAGGCCAACCGCTTCGGCGTGCTGGTCGGCTACACCCAGCAGAAGCGCACCACGCGCACCATGGGCGCCAGCACCGAGAACTGGCAGTGGTACGGCGACAATTACAAAACCCATCCGGCGACCGACGTCAACGGCAGGCCGTCGGACATGAACAGCTACTGGTGGGGCCAGTCCGGCTTCAACGACCAGAACGGCAAGCACTACACCAACTTCATGATGCCGACCTCGGTCAACTTCGACGTCAAGAGCGAGGACCGCGAACGCAAGGGCGGCCAGCTGACCCTGCAAGCGAAGCCGATGCGCAACCTGACGCTGACCGGCAACTACTTCCGCTTCGACCTGTCGCAGAATTCGCAGACCAACACGCTGAAGATCCCGGAGTGGAACCTGGCGCGCTATGACGGCGACGGCAACTGGCCGGGCGGCCGCATGCTCGACGGCCTGACCTTCGACCGCAGCGGCACCCTCGTCACCGGCGCGCAATACAGCGCGCACACCGGCAAGACCTACTATTGCAGCGGCGACCAGGCCAAGGCCGGCGGCCTGAGCAACACCGGCGGCTTCGGCCCGGACGATTGCACCATTCCGACCCCGCAGATCACCGGCAGCTACAACCGCGAGAAGGCGCTGTCGCAGACCGCCGACCTCGAGGCCGAATGGCACGGCGAGTCGCTGGACGCCGTCTTCAAGGGCGGCCGCACCTGGGCCGGCGGCGGTCCCGACCTGCAGTTCGCCATGCCGATCAAACCGCGCCTGCAGAACGCCGACGGCAGCTGGACCCTGGGCAACTACGCCAGCGCCTGGAGCACCACCGGCACGCCGAGCATGACGTTCTCGCCGCAGCTGATGGACAACCTGCAAAAAGGCATCGGCGAGATCGACCTCGGCTCGACCTCGTCCTCGTGGACCCGCAACAGCACCTGGCAGAAGTACGCCCAGGCCGACCTCACCTGGCACAGCGACAGCAAATGGCTGGACTCGCTGCAGTTCGGCGGCAAGTACCGCGACGGCGGCACCCACCGCAGCACCGGCAACAACTACTGGGTGTGCAAGGGCGCCGACCCGGCCAACTACGACAAGCGCTACCAGGCCGGCTGCGACCCCACCGCCAACAAGTTCCAGCCGCAGTTCCTGTATGGCTCGTCGCTGGGCAACCTGGCGGGCGGCATCAACGCCAGCGCCTTCCCGGCGATTAACTACCCGGCCTACATCAGCTACCTGAACCAGACCTACGGCGGCATGCAGACCCGCAACGAGGACAACTTCGTCTACAACGTCGACGAGAAGATTTCCTCGGCCTACCTGCAGGCCAACATCAAGACCGACCGCCTGCGCGGCAACGTCGGCCTGCGCGTGGTGCGCACCAGGCAGCATGCCGACTCGACCGACCGGGTCGACAACTACAACGACTACTTCTACAACGGCGCCAACGGCAGCCCGGCGCCTTGCCAGGCGGGCGGGGCACCGGCGGTCGGCGCGCCGGCCGGCTCGGGCTGCATCAGCGGCTTCACCACGCTGCCGGACAGCACCGCGAAGATCTCGTCGTTCGTGGTCAGCTCGCTCGACCGCAGCTACACCGACGTGCTGCCGAGCTTTAACCTGGCCTACGACCTGAGCCAGAACCTGCTGCTGCGCGTGGCCGCCTCCAAGGTGGTGTCGCGGCCAAGCTACGGCGACATCGCGTCGCCGGGCGGCCTGCAGTACTACAGCCAGGAATACGTCAACGACCGCCGCCTGATCGGTGGCGGCGACAAGCAGGGCTGGTTCGGCGAGGGCAGCAACAAGCAGCTCGATCCGTACAAGGCCACCCAGCTGGACCTGGGCCTGGAGTGGTACTTCCATCGCGGCTCGGTGCTGGGCGCCGACCTGTTCCGCAAGAACGTCAGCAACTTCTCGGTGCCGGTGGTGCGCGACGCAACCATGAACGTGGGCGGCAAGCCGGTGACGGTGCAGAACTACTCGACCACCGCCGGCGGCCGCAACGGCGTGTCGCAGGGTATCGAGCTGTACGCCCAGCACACGCTCGCTTCCGGCCTCGGCTTCCAGGTCAACTACACGTACAACAAGACCAACCAGGCCGCCATCACCTTGGGCGATGGCACGGAGATCGGCAAGTCGCCGCTGGTGGGTAGCGCCAAGAACCAGGCCAACGTCACGGTGTTCTACGAGACCGACCAGTACCTGCTGCGCGCCTCGTACAACCGCCGGGGCGAAGTGGTGGACGGCCTGATCAACGGCTTGAACGTGTACGAGGAGCCGTACAGCCAGATCGACCTGAACGTGGCGTACAACATCACCAAGCAGCTGAGCCTGACCGCTTCGGTGCTGAACCTGACCAAGGAAGAAACCCGTTCGCATCTGGGCAGCGACACCAAGGACCGCTTCTACTCCAATGGTTACGCCGGCCGCATCGCTTACTTCGGCGCGAACTACAAGTTCTGATGTTCTCCCCGCTCCCTCGCGCCCGCCGGTGCGAGGGAGAGCCTCATGTCGGCCGTTGCCAGTTCTGGCGACTGCCGACTTTTTTGCTTGAATGAGCGAATATCACACATGAAAAATACTCCCAGCATTTCCATCGAGGGCCAGCGTATCAAGCGCGTGGTGGTGGTCGGCGGCGGCAGCGCCGGCTGGATGGCGGCCGCGGCCCTGGCCACCTATCTCGGCAAGCAGGCCTCGGTGCGCCTGATCGAGTCGGAAGAAATCGGCATCGTCGGCGTGGGCGAGGCCAGCGTGCCGCACATCCGCATGTTCAACGCGCAGATGCTGGGCATCGACGAGGCCGAGTTCGTCAAACGCACGCAGGGCACGGTCAAGCTCGGCATCCAGTTCCAGGATTGGTCGCGCATCGGCGACAGCTACATCCACGGCTTCGGCGTCATCGGCCGTTCGCTGGGGCCGCTGCCGTTCCACCAGTTCTGGTTGAAGCTGTTCCAGTCGGGGCGGGCCGCGCCGATCGGCGAGTATTCGCCGCAGACCGTGATGGCGCCGCAAGGCAAGTTCGCGCGCGGCGACGGCAACGCGGCGGCCGGCTCGCCGCTGGCCGACATCGCCTACGCCTATCACTTCGACGCCAGCCTGTACGCGCGCTTCCTGCGCGAGCTGTCGGAACAGCGCGGCGTGCGGCGCACCGAGGGCAAGATCGCCGGCGTCAACCTGCGCGCCGCGGATGGCTATGTCGAATCGGTGACGATGGAAAACGGCGAAGTGATCGAAGGCGAGCTGTTCATCGATTGCTCGGGCTTCCGGGGGCTGCTGATCGAGCAGGCGCTCAAGACCGGCTACGAGGACTGGAGCCATTGGCTGCCGTGCGACCGCGCGCTGGCCGTGCCGTGCGAGCGCGTCGAACCGCTCACGCCGTACACGCGCGCCACCGCGCGCGCGGCGGGCTGGCAGTGGCGCATCCCGCTGCAGCACCGCACCGGCAACGGCTACGTGTATGCGAGCCGCTACATCAGCGACGACGAGGCCGCTTCCACGCTGCTGGCCAACCTCGACGGCAAGCCGCTGGCCGATCCGCGCGCGCTGCGCTTCACGCCCGGCATGCGCAAGAAATTCTGGAACAGGAACGTGGTGGCGCTGGGCCTGGCCAGCGGCTTCCTGGAGCCGCTGGAATCGACCAGCATCTACCTGGTCCAGTCGGGCATCAGCCGCTTGCTGGCGCTGTTCCCCGGCGCCGATTTCAACCCCTTGCTGGCGGAAAGGTTCAACCGCGAGTCCGCGTTCGAATACGAGCGGGTCCGGGATTTCCTGATCCTGCATTACCACGCGACCGAGCGCAACGACACGCCGTTCTGGGACTACTGCCGCACCATGTCCATTCCGGACAGTTTGATGGAGGCGATGGAACTGTTCCGTAGCGACGGGCGCTACTTCCGCAACGGCGAGGACTTCTTCGCGCTGCCGAGCTGGGTGCAAGTGATGTTGGGCCAGCGCATCATGCCGCGCGGCTACCATCCGATCGTCGATGATATGCCGGAGGATAAGCTGGCCGGCTACGTCGAGGACATGCGCGCGACGCTGGCGCATGCGGTTGCCTCGATGCCGACGCATGAGGAGTGGATCAACCGCTACTGGAAGGCGCCCGCGCCATGACGGGGAGGGCGCGCCATTTTTAAAATACCGGCCTGAAGAAACTGCGTTCATAGCTGACGATGCAGCGCGTTTCCTCGGCGTAGCGGAAGGCCGCCTGGCACTCCGCATCGGCCTGGCTGGCGATGCGGTACTGTTCATACGTGGCCAGCGAGGGGAAAGTGAACAGGGCCAGCGCAACATTGCTCGCGCCTTCGGACGGCATGAAGTAGCCGTGGTGCTGGCCGCCCATTCGGTTGACCAGTGGAATCCACAGTTTGCCATAATGCTCGAACTCGGCCAGCTTGTAGGAATCGATGATGTAGCGCAGGTAGATCGTGACCATGTAATTCCTTGTGGCGTGTCGGGAAGTTGATGTTATAGCCACTTGCGCCGCATGGCAATCGATACTCAGGGCCACCCGAAGAAGGTATTTTTCCCGAAAGACCCGCCACGGGTCATTCGGATTTCGTTAAAACAAACTGCCCCCTCGGGAGTCTACAGATGATGAGAACCATTTTGATCGCGGCAGCATTGCTCGCAAGCGGTACGGCTGCCGCTGAAATCAAGTCAGAAACCTCTTGCTACTTCGGTGACTCGGGTCCTGGCAGCAAGGTGCATCTGAGCCTGGCGGTGCGCATCTACACCGACACGGAAAACGGCAAGGAAATTGGCGCTTTTGCGCAGTACAACGGCGGCAAGACGAGCATTCCCCTGGTGTTTGTAAAATACGTCCCTACCGATACCGACGAGCCCGGTCTTGGCAACTATGAGCTGACCCGCGTCGAGGTAGTGGACCAGAAGGTCACTGGTGTATATGTGTTCGTCCAAACCGGTGCCGGTATCCGGCAGGGACGCTATGTGACCTACAAGAGTGCCAGGTACCCCAAGCCCATCCTGCTTCAGAAGGGCTATGAAGAAGATCCCAGCTGCAAGTTCAACGAGTAAGAGGCTCAGAGCAGCATGTCCGGCAAACCTGGTCGGGGTGAGAGGATTCGAACCTCCGGCCTCTGCGTCCCGAACGCAGCGCTCTACCAGGCTGAGCCACACCCCGACTTCGTCTTAATTACATCAGAATTTTGCGCTTTTTTCAACGGCCGCCCTCCTGACGGCACCCCCAATGTGTGACTAAATGCCAACGCCCGCCCCAGGAATGGCAGGTTTCTTGCTTTGTAAAAAGATCAAGATGATTAATATGGTTAAATATACCAATACGCATTCTTTTGGGGCGGCGCCCTCACTGACAAGGGAAGGTCTGGCATGAAAACACGGCAAAAATTGATGTGCGGTGCGGTGGCGGCGGCGATGGCGAGCTCCGCCTGGGCGCAAACCAAGCCCTCCGACGAGATCGAAGTGGTCAAGGTGACGGCGCAGAAGCGCAAGGAAGATCCGGCCAAGGTAGCGATGAGCATCACCGCCGTCACCGGCACCCAGTTGCAGGCCGAGCACGTCAACGATTTCACCGACCTGACCCGCGTGGTGCCGAACATCTCCTTCACCGCCGCCAGCGGCAACGGCGGCGCCGGGCCCGGCACCGAGAATATCGAGATCCGCGGCATCAGCTCGACGGCCGGCGCGGCCACCGTCGGCATCTATCTGGGCGACGTCTCCATAACCGTCGGCAACGTCTACACCATGGGCACGGTCGAGCCGAAGTTCTTCGACATCGACCGCGTCGAGGTGCTGCGCGGCCCGCAGGCCACGCTGTACGGCGCCAGTTCGATGGGCGGCACCATCAAGTTCGTGCCGAACGAGCCGGACTTGAAGGAGCGCGAATTCACCACCTACGGCGAGCTGTCCAACACCAAGGGCGGCAGCGGCAACTACGCGGCCAATATGGTGGCGAACTTCCCGCTGATCCAGGACGAGCTGGCGCTGCGCATTGGCGTGCAGGCCCAGCACACGGGCGGCTACATCAACCAGGTCGATGGCGACGGCAATGTGCTGGCCCACGACATCAACAAGCTCAGCGACCAGGAACTGCGCGTGGCGCTGAAGTGGAAGCCGATCCGCTCGGTGACGGTCACGCCGTCGGTGTACTACCAGAAGGTGGACGCCAAGGACATCGCGGCCTTCAACCTGGACCGCCCTTACTACCAGGCGCAGAAGCAGGTGCGCGAGCCGTCCAAGGATACGCTGCTGACGCCGAGCGTGACCGTCAACTGGGATATGGGCTCGATGGACCTGACCTCGGCCACCAGCTACTTCGAGCGCAAGTTCGACCGCACGCAGAACGGCTCGGCCTACAACAGCTATTCGCTGTCGACCTTCCTGACCTCGACCGATGACGGCGGCAAGGCGCCGCCGGAACTGATCGCGGCCATCGCCGGCTTGCCGTCGGCGGTCTACCTGAACAACCAGGTGCGCCAGGTGTCGCAGGAGTTCCGTCTGGCCTCGCATCCGTACGACGCGGCGGTGTCGCCGTGGACCTGGCTGGCCGGCACCTATTTCTCGAACCAGCACACCAACATCATCGAGAACGATCCGATCTTCGGCGTGACCGACACCTTCAAGAGCTTCGGCTTCGACATCGCCGATCCGGACCTGCTGCCTGACGCACGCCCCGGCCAGTTCCCGAACGATAACTCGTTCGCCGGCGCCTTCCACTTCCGGGAGAAGCAGAGCTCGGTCTTCGGCGAGGTCAACTACTACTTCACGCCGGCGGTGCATGCGACCGTGGGCGCGCGCTACCTGAAGGCCGATTCGACGCTGGACCAGCGCAACGGCAACTACCTGGCCGGCGCCGGCAACAACAGCAGCGCGTCCTCGTCGTCGAAGGCGTTCACGCCGAAGTATGCGCTGACGTGGGAAGTCAATCCGACCAACACCGTCTACACCAGCGTGGCCAAGGGCTTCCGCCTGGGCGGCAACAACATCTACGTGCCGCCCACCACCTGCGCGCAGGACCTGGAGGCGAACGGCCTGAGCAAAGGACCGGATTCGTATTCGGCCGACAGCCTGTGGAGCTACGAGGTTGGCAGCAAGTCGCGCTTCCTCAACAACCGCGTGTCGGTCAACGCCGACGTGTTCTACGTGAAGTGGAAGAACATCCAGCAGGGCGTGTACCTGCCGACCTGCGCCTATACCTACAACGCCAACGCCGGCGACGCCACCAGCAAGGGCTTCGAGTTCGACATCAAGGCCAAGCCGATTTCCGGCCTGACGCTGACCGCCTCGGCCGGCTACGTGAAGGCCGAGCTGTCGAACGACGAGGGTTCGCGCAACGGCGTGGTCGGCGCGGTGGCCGGCGCGCAGGTGCAGGGCGTGCCGAAATATAACGCGGCCATCAACGCGACCTACAACTTCGCGGCCTTCGGCGACAAGAGCGCCTACGTGATGGGCGGCATGCAGTGGGTGGGCGCCAGCAAGGGCTCGCTCAATCCCGACCAGACCGACTACAACCGGCCGTCCTACCACAGCACCGACTTCAGCGCCGGCATGTCGATCGACCGCTACAACGTGAGCGTGTTCATCAAGAACGCCTTCGATACCGACACGGTGATCCAGCATCCACAGGTGGCCTCCATCGTGCAAGGTTACCGGCTGGCGCCGCGCAGCATCGGCGTGAGTGTGGCGGCGAAGTTTTAAGTGCTGATGCTGCCTTTCGCTGTAACGATGCGGCCGCTGCGCCGGCTATTCCGGCTGGTGCTGGCCTCCATGATCGTGGCGGCACAATGCGTGCACGCGGCGCCCGTGCCTGAAGGCTGGGACCTGACGTTCAAGGCCCAACGGGCGGAGGCGCCGCCAATCCGCAGCGGCTGGAACGATACCTTCAACCTCTATCAGGAAATCGACAAGCGCGGCTGGCAGATGCGCTATATGCTGCAGCAGGTTCCGCTGGAGCACCCGGATGCTGCGGTGTTCGTGCAGAGCACCATGCGCCGCCACGGCCTGTTCGTGCAGGGCGAGCGCGCCTATCTGATGCGGGAGCGCGGTGATGCGACGTTCGACGTGCGGCCGGTCGACGCCGGCGAAGCGCGCCGCCTGATCCGACGTTACGCCGAGCACGACGGTCCGACCACGATGACCGACATGGTTTCCAATGACGCCATGCATTGCACCACCACGATTGCCGAGTCGGTGGTCAGCCTGGTGGTCGATGGCAAGTCCCGGCAGTATTGGCTGTCGGGCGCGGACTATTGCGAGATGCAGGTCGATCTGCTGGGGCCGGTCAAGGAGATGATGTGTGGCGGACACTGCCACACCGGCAAGACGATCGACCGCTGGGCGAAGACGCTGGAGCAGGATGTCCAGAACCTGCCGGCCACCGGTCCGGTGACCGGTTCGGCACCTGGCGACGCGCGCACCGCCGTGCCGTTGCGCGGGCCGGTGCTGCGGGATGCGACCGCCTTGCTGCGCGACGGCGGCACGCCCGAGGCCATGTGCTATCAGCTCAACCAGTTGCTGGACTTGCCGTCGCCGAATGACAAGTGGCGCGTCCGCAATTACAGGGATGGCGACGATGCCGAGGTCGACGCCGCCATGCTGGCGCTGCTGGGCCGGCTCGACGCGGGCTGCACCTACAAGACCGGATTGCCGTTGCTGCGCATCCTGGTCATGCGCAGCACGCCGGCCATGGTCGAGCTGGCGCTGCGGCGCGGTTTTCCGGTGAACCAGGTCGATCACTATACGGCGCTCGACGAGGCGATCTTCTCGAAGCGCGGGGACGTCGAGCAAATCCTCCGGCAGGCCGGCGGCGTGCGGCACACCGCGGCCGGCAAGTAAGCGATAATGCCGGCTTTGAATTCACGCAAAGGCAGCATCATGACCATCACGATTTATCACAACAACGCCTGCGGCACCTCGCGCAAGACGCTGGAGGCGATCCGCGCCAGCGGCGTCGAGCCGGAGATCGTCGACTACGTCAAGAACCCGCCGTCGCGCGAGGCCTTGAAGGCGATGATCGCCAAGGCCGGCCTGACCGCGCGCGCCGCGATGCGCGACAAGGGGGACTTGTATGAAGAGCTCGGCCTGGCCGACGCCTCGCTGTCGGACGACGCGCTGCTCGACGCCATGATGGCCCATCCCATCCTGATCAACCGCCCGTTCGTGGTGACCGACAAGGGCGTGCGCCTGTGCCGTCCATCCGAGCTGGTGCTGGAACTGCTGTAATGACGCGCCCGCTGCGCTGGCTGTTTCGGCTGATGCTGGCCGCCACGTTGGCTGCGGCATCGGTGGCGCACGCGTGGCCGGTCCCGGCCGGCTGGGACCTGACCTTCCAGGCGCAGCGGGCGGAAGAGCCGAGGACGCACCCGGGCTGGGAGTTCTACCGGAAGATCGACCAGCGCGCCTGGCAGATGCGCCTGATGCTGCAGAAGGTGCCGCTGGATAACCCGGATACGGTCGTGTTCGTGGCGTCCGACATGAAGCGGTACGGCTTGTTCGTCCAGGGAGAGCGCGCCTATCTGATGCTGGAGCGTCATTGGGCGTCGTTCGACGTGCGCCCGGTCGATGCCGGCGAGGCGCGCCGCCTGATCCGCCGCTACGCCGCCCATAACGGCCCGACGCTGGGCGTGCCGTCCGAAGCCGTCGCATGCAGCTCCGACGTCGCCAGGGCGGTGGTTAACCTGCTCGTCGACGGCAAGGCCCGGCAATACTGGCTGTCCGGCGCGGACTACTGCTATTTCAAGACCGACCTGCTCGATCCGCTCAAAGAGATGCTGTGCGCCAGCCACTGCTACGCCAGCAAGGTGGTCGACCGTTGGGTGACGCCGCTGGAGCGCGATATCAAGAATTTGCCGGCCACCGGCCCGGTGACCGGTGTGTCCCCGGGCGACCCGCTGACCGGCCTGACGTCGCGGGCGCCGGTGCTGCGGGACGCGGCGGCCGTGCTGCGCGACGGCGGCACGCCGGAAGCCATGTGCTATCAGTTCAACCAGTTGCTGGGCCTGCCGTCGCCGACCAGAAGCGGGATTGGGCGCGACTACAGGGATGGCGACGATGCCGAGATTACCGCCGCCATGCTGGCGCTGCTGGGACGGCTCGACCCTGGCTGCACCCACGGCACCGGCCATCCGCTGCTGCACATATTGGTCCGGCGCAGCGAGCCGGCTGTGATCGAGCTGGCGCTGCAGCGCGGTTTCCCGGTGAACGAGGAGCAGGAGATCGATTTCCATACGCCGCTCGACGAGGCGATTTCCGAGAAGCGCGAGGACGTCCAGCAAATCCTCCGGCGCGCTGGCGGCGTGCAACACACCACGGCCGGCAAACAAGTCCGGCTTCAATGAAAAACGGCGCCTGAGGCGCCGTTGTCGTTTAGTGCGTGCGGTTGACCGAGAAGTGGGCCAGCTGCAGCAACGATTCCTTGTAGACGCTGTCGGGCAGGTCGGCGATCGCGGCGGCGGCGCGCTCGGCCGCCGTCACGGCCTGCCGGCGCGTGTAGTCCAGCGCGCCGCTGGTGGTGATCGCGGCCAGGATGGTGTCGAAGTGCTGCTCGTCGCCCTGCTCGATGCAGCTGCGCACCAGCTCGCGCTGTTCCGGCGTGCCGTTTTCCATCAGGTAGATCAGCGGCAGGGTTGGCTTGCCTTCGCGCAGGTCGTCGCCGACGTTCTTGCCGATTTCATTGGCGTCGCCGGCGTAGTCCAGCACGTCGTCGATCAGCTGGAAGGCCGTGCCCAGCGAACGGCCGTACTCGCCGGCCGCTTCGATCTGCGTGTCGTTGCAGCCGGAGATCAGCGCGCCCAGCTCGGCCGCCGCCTCGAACAGCTTGGCGGTCTTGGAGCGGATCACTTGCAGATAGCGTTCCTGGCTGACGTCCGGGTCGTGCATGTTCAGCAGCTGCAGCACTTCGCCCTCGGCGATGACGTTGGTGGCGTCGGACAGGATCTGCATCACGCGCATATTGTTCAGGCCGACCATCATCTGGAAGGCGCGCGAGTAGAGGAAGTCGCCCACCAGCACCGAGGCGGCGTTGCCGAACAGGGCGTTGGCGGTGGCGCGGCCGCGGCGCAGCGACGATTCGTCGACCACGTCGTCGTGCAGCAGGGTGGCGGTGTGGATGAACTCCACCACCGCGGCCAGCTCGTGGTGCGCCGTGCCCTTGTATGCATAGGCGTTGGCCACCAGCAGGACCAGCACCGGCCGGATGCGTTTGCCGCCGGCGCTGATGATGTATTCAGCAATCTGATTGACGAGACTGACCTCGGAATGCAGTTTCTGGCGGATCACCGTGTTGACCGCGTCCATGTCGGCGGCGATCGTGTGGGCGATATTGTTTTGGGTGGCGTTTTGGGTAGCGGCAGACAAGGCGAACCTGTGCGGTAGACTATTGGTGCCGAGATTATACGTCATGGCCCCGCCAAGAGGGGCATAGACCCCCTTACGAGGCAACATGTTTGCCAATTATGTAACGCGCGGGCGGCGGCAAAATTGTCGACATACCACGCCCGCCGGCATTTGTGAATAGTTTTTGACGCGAAATCCCATCCCATGTATAATCAGCGGTTCCCCGGTTTCCATGCATGCGGTTGTGCCGGCGCCGGACGGAATTTTCTTAACATTTGATGAGGTTTCAAATCATGTACGCGGTCATAAAAACCGGTGGCAAACAATACAAAGTTGTCGCTGGCGAAAAACTTAAAGTAGAACAGATACCGGCAGACATTGGTTCCGAACTCACCATCGATCAGGTCCTCGCCGTTGGCGAAGGCGAGAGCATCAAATTTGGTGCTCCTCTGGTTGAGGGTGCAAAGGTACTGGTTACTGTTGTGGCACACGGTCGTCACGATAAAGTGAAGATTTTCAAGATGCGTCGTCGTAAGCACTACCAGAAGCATCAAGGCCATCGCCAAAATTACACCGAAATCCAAATCGTATCGATCAACGGCTAATCGCCGTTTGCCCGAGAATTAGTATCCAAGGAGTCTTAAATGGCACACAAAAAAGGCGGCGGCACAACGCGAAATGGTCGTGACTCAGAATCAAAACGCCTGGGCGTTAAGGTTTATGGCGGTCAATCGATCAATGCTGGTGGCATCATCATTCGTCAACGCGGCACGCCAGTGCGCGCCGGCGAAGGTGTTGGCATGGGCAAAGACCACACCCTGTTCGCTCTGGTGGACGGCAAGGTCAAGTTCGTAGTCAAGGGCGAAGGTTCGAAGCAATTCGTTACCGTCGTTCCAGCGTAAATAACGCTACCGGCCCGGTGCGCTAGCCGCACGGGTCGTTTTGTAAGGCGCAAGCCTTCAATCGAAAGGCTCTGCCCACGGTAGAGCCTTTTTAGTTTTATGGCGGTACATCATGAAGTTTATCGACGAAGCAAAAATTGAAGTGATCGGTGGTGACGGCGGCAATGGTTGCGCCTCGTTTTGCCGTGAAAAATTCCGCCCGTTCGGCGGCCCTGACGGCGGCGACGGCGGCAAGGGTGGCTCGATCTGGGCCGTAGCGGACCGTAACATCAACACCTTGGTCGATTTCCGCTTCTCCAAGATGCACCGCGGTAA
>Ga0308157_10002009_pt1 | contig 36528 bp, 32 predicted proteins | sample PhyBR1_FD_201035 | JGI IMG/M metagenome (GOLD analysis project Ga0308157, IMG submission 201035) | Phyllosphere microbial communities from UC Gill Tract Community Farm, Albany, California, United States - DLSLB.R1 | ecosystem: Host-associated > Plants > Phyllosphere > Unclassified | place: USA... | reverse complement strand
GAGTTTGGAGTGCGGCGCCCCAACTCCTACACGTGCTTGCACGCACTGCGTCGTAACGGGCTGCCGCACTCCGCTCTCAACCGCAATCTACTCATCTGGCAGACACAAGCGGCGTGAGCCGCGAAGCCGCAGCTGCGTCAGGCGGCGAAAAGCCAACCCCTCCCCAACCCTCCCCTTGGCTTCGCCAAAGGGAGGGAGCGACAGCGTAGTGCCGAGCCATGCTCGGCAAGGGGCGTTCCCGGTAACGCGTAGGAGCGGCGTGAGCCGCGAAGCCACAGCTGCATCAGGCGGCGAAAGGCCAACCCCTCCCCAACCCTCCCCTTGGCTTCGCCAAAGGGAGGGAGTAACAGCGTAGTGCCGAGCCATGCTCGGCAAGGGGCGTTCCGGTAAAGCCTCAGCCGAGCATGGCTCGGCACTACAGGGTAACGCGCCAGCCGAGCATGGCTCGGCGCTACCTCGGCCTGCTCAGTCCGCTTCGGGGCGATTCAGGGCCGCGGTCAATGCAGCGGCGTCTTCGCGGCTGAGGAACAGGTACTCCAGCTCGGCGCTGCCGAACTTGTCCTCCAGTTCCTGCTTGCGCACCGGGTGGTTGCCAAAGCGGTAATGGGTGCTGCCGTCGTCGATGTTCTCGATGGCATATACGCCGAACGACGGCGGATTTGTCAGGGTGCCTTCCAGCCTGACGGATTCAGGGTCGATGGAGCGCTGGATGAGGTCTTCTAGGTCGATCATGGCGTAGCAACAGGACTGATGGGGGGATGTTTGCGGCAAGTGGAATCGCTGGCGCGGTCCACGTCAATGCTTCTCATGTTTCCAACCGCGGTGCTTGCCATCGGATAACCACTCGATGGCCTGGGCGATCCGCTGCTGGCGGGTACTGTCGCGTTTGGCTTCACCTATCCATTCCAGATAGTCGCGTTGGTAGCCGGGGCTGAAACCGTCAAAGTGCGCCTTGGCGACGGCTGCACCGGCCAGCGCCTCGGCGAAGGCCGGGGGCATCGGCAAGGGCGCGCGCGGGGCCGCTTTGGGGCGGGTTACGCCTGCATCGATACGTTGCATGGCGGCCCGTAGCTGGGTTGTGAATTCGCGTTTGCCGGGCAGGTCGCCAAGCGACTGCAGGCGGCCGTATTGGCCCATGGCCGAGTCATCGCCGCTGCTGGCCTCGCGTTGCCAGAAGCCCAGCGTGGCGTGCGCCTTGAACGCGGCCATGCCACACAGCAGCTTGCCCTTGTACAGGAACGCCGGCATGCCCCACTTGATGGCTTCCTCAGCCGTGGTGCAGCCGCTGTGCACACGCAGGCGGATCTCGTGCAGGATCGGCTGCGCGAAAGCGGCGGCATTGGCAATGTAGTCGTCTACGCGGGGGTCTGGAGTGGGCATGACTGGCCTCGGATGGGCGCAGCCTGCCGTTAGTTTCGCGTTAAAACAAGCCCGCCATGGTCGTAGGCGGGCGAACAGCCTGTTCTGGCATGGTCAGCCGCGCTGCGACTTCCTTGCCAAGCCGCTGCACAGCGCGATGAAAGCGGTGAAGGCGGCCATCGACAGGAACTGCAGGCGGGTTTCCGGGGTGGCCAGCAACAGCGCGAAAATCAGCGCCAGGATTGCCAGTGCCAGCACCGTCAGGTAGGGGAAACCGGCCATGCGGAATGGCAGCGGCGTACCCAGGCGGTCGGCCCGACGGCGCAGGATCAGCTGCGATACCAGGGTGATGGTCCACACCAGCAGGCAGGTGGAGCCGACCACGTTGAGCAGCACCGGCAACACCTTGTTCGGGTAGATCAGCTCCAGCACGGTGGCGACGAAGCCGAACAGCACGCTGGCCAGGACGGCCACTACCGGCACCTGGCGGGTATTGGTCAGGCCCAGCCAGCGCGGCGCTTCGGCCCGTTCGGCCAGCGAATAGATCATCCGCGAGGCGCCGTACAGATTGGCGTTCAGCGCAGAGAGCAGGGCGATCACCGCGATCAGGGTGATCGCCGTGGCGGCCCCGGGGATGTTGGCGACCTGCAGCACCGCGGCAAACGGCGATTTCAGGGTCTCGCTGTTCCACGGCACCACCGCGATGATCACGCCGATCGAACCGATGTAGAACACCAGGATGCGCCAGGCCACGGTACGGATGGCGCGGGCCAGGCTGCGCTCGGGGTCCTGGGTTTCAGCCGCGGCCACGGCCACGATCTCGGTGCCGCCGAAGGCGAAGATCACCACCAGCAGGGCCGCGCCGATGCCGGCCAGGCCCTTGGGCATGAAGCCGCCATGGCCGGTGATGTTGGCCAGGCCGGGTGAGGGCACGTTCGGCAGCAGGCCCAGCAGCAGGGCGATGCCGACCAGGATGAAGGCGATGATGGCGCCGACCTTGAGGATGGCGAACCAGAACTCGAATTCGCCGAAATTGCGCACGCCCAGCAGGTTGATGGCAGTGAATACCAGCATGAAGGCCAACGAGGTCATCGGTACCGACAACTGTGGCCAGACCGTATTGAGCAGGCCGGCCGCGCCGACCGATTCGGCCGCGATCACCACCACCAGCTGCGCCCACCACAGCCAGCCCACGGTGGCCCCGGCGGTGGCGCCCAGGGCATCGGCCGCGTACACCGAGAACGCGCCACTGGCCGGCCGCGCGGCCGCCATCTCGCCCATGGCGTGCATCATGATGATGACCAGGGTGCCGGCCACCAGGTAGGAGATCAGCACTGCCGGCCCGGCGGCCTGGATGCCCACGCCCGAGCCCAGGAACAGGCCGGCGCCGATGGCACTGCCCAGCCCCATCATGATCAGCTGGCGCGGCTTGAGCGCGCGTTCCAGCTTGTGTGAGGGGGCGCTGGCCGGGGCGGAAGAAGTGCTGGGCATCGGCGGGTTCTAGGACAAGAAGAGGGCGACACGATACCGCGTCCGCCCGCCGCAGTGGCTGTGCCGTTGGTGGGGATTGGCATGCTGCCGGTACGATGCAGGTCCCGGCGCGCATGTGCGCCTGCAGCAACGGGTGCGCGGATGCGTGGTCTGGATTTCAGTTCCTGGCAGGGCCTGCTGTCGACGCTGGTGGGCCTGGCGATCATCACCCTGATCGGCGTGGGCATCCGCCTGCTGGTGATGCAGGCGGTGCAGCAGAAACGTGAAGCGGCCAACCGGCAGATCAACGAGCGGCTGAAGACCCTGATTGCCGCCTACAAAACCTTGGGTGGTTCCTTTACAGGCGATCTCAGCGTTGACCCCAGCCACCTGCGCGATCTACGCCGACGTGCGGCCGAACTGGCGCAGGGACAGACCGCTACGACCGCCGACGGTGCCCTGCTGTTGCCGAGCCCGGATCCGGGCGAGGCGGGTGACCGGGCGCGTCGTATCCGCGACGCGGTGGAGGCGGCGCTGTCGGATGTGATCCTGCTGGGCACCGAGGAGCAGGTGCGGCTGGCCGCGCGCGCTGCCACCGATATGGTCGAGGGCCGACCGATCCATACCGCCGAGCTGGTGGTGTCACTGCGCGACTTCGTCCGCAGCGTGCTGGACCTGGAAGTGATACCGGCTGCCGTCGCCATTCCCCGCCAAGGGCCCTTGCGTCCGGCGGGCAGCGGTGGCGGCAACAAGGGCGCGGGCAAAGGCGCCGACAAGGACGCCGCGGGTGGTGGCAAAGGCGGTGCCGGTGGTGGCGGCATGGGCGGCATGGGCGCCGGCATGGGCATGGGCGCCGGGTTGGGTTACGGCGCAGGGCGCGGCGGTGAGGATGACCCGGAGCGCGGCGCCTGAGGCCTTACAGCAGGCCGGGAATCAAGCGTCTGGTGCGTGCAGCATAGGCACTGTAGGCGGGCCCGAAGTGGGCCGCCAGGAAGCGCTCCTCCTGCCGCAGCTTGACCCAGAACGAGGCGAACACGATCGCCACGGCGATCACCCCGCGCCAATCGCCAACCACCAATGCGGTGCCGCTGAACATCAGCAGGAAGCCGCTGTAGATGGGGTTGCGCACATGCGCATACGGGCCGCTGCTGATCAGCTCGTGTGCCTGTTTGATCTGCACGTTGCCGCTCCAGTTGCGGCCCAGCTGCCAGCGCGACCACAACGCGAGTGCTGCACCGGCCGCACACAGCAGCAGACCCAACGTGTAGACCGGCAATGAATGCGGAACGAACTGCTCACGCAGCCAACCGTGGCCGAACCAATGGCCCGGGCCCAGCAGCAGTACCGCGATGATCAACGGCAGCCAGTACGCCAGGAACTGCCTGGCACGCGATTCGCTGCGGGTCACCGGCTTGGCGCGCAGTGCGGTGATGGCCCAATAGCCAAGCACCACCGCCCAGCACAGCAGCAGGCCGAGATGGAAGACGGTTGGCATTGACGAGTCCGTTGTCGCAGGACGGACACCCAGCTTGCCCCGAGCAGCGTCACCTGCTTGTGAGTTGGAGTAGCTGTGGGCAGAACCGCGCTGCGCTTTGAAGCTGTCTTGGTTTGATCGGTTGGAATCAGCGGTGGCGCCGGATGAAGCAACGGCGCCTTGCGGCGCCGTTGTCGGTTCAACTTACTTCCAGCGCGACTTGCCGCGGATGTAGCGCGCCGCATCTTCCAGTGATGTGGGCAGGTACTCCGACCACAGGTTGGGCGGATAGGCATTCTGGTAGGTGTCGTAGACGTCGCGGAACAGATCCATGTGCACGACAGGTTGGCGCTTGCGCGCGCGCAGCTCGGCGATCGGCACGCGGCCCAGCACCAGGGTCTCCTCCTTGCTCTGTGCCTCGGCGACGATCTTGCCGCTGGGGTCATACAGGGCGGTGCCGCCTGAACCCGGATCATCGAAGTACGGGCCGTTGTCCGGCGAGATCGAGTTGTTGACGATGGACGAGTAGACGCCGTTGTACATCGCGCAGGCTGCGATATCCATGTCCGAGAAACCACCCGAGGCAGTACGCAGGAACACCTCGGCACCCTTGAACGCCATCGCCCGGAACAGCTCCGGCTCGCGCTGGGTGGAGCTGGTGCAGATATTGCCCAGCGGCGTGCGCGTCACCGGCACCACCGCATCACGGCCGTACATTTCCACGTAGCGATCGAGCACGTCATAGGTGGTGGTGGTGAACAGCTCGAAGTCCGGGAACGCGCCCTTGAGGTTGCGCGCCTTCCAGTGCTTGTCCACGATCTCGCCCTTGTCGTTCATGATCGTGGTGATCGACAAGACGTGGCCCGGCCAGTCCGGATCGGTGGCGTAGGCACCGAACACGATCCAGGTGCCGTACTGGCGTGCCTTGGCGGCGATGGCTTCGGTTTCTTCGCCGGGAATGGTGATGGCGAACTTGAGGATTTCATCGCGGGTCCACTTGCGCCAGCCGCTGAGCGGGAACTCGTGGAACTGCAGCAGATCGGGCTTGGCGTGGTAATGCGCCTTGTCGATGAGCTCGAGCATATGGGCCAGATTGCGCTTGCTGCCCGCCTTCCATTCCCTGGCATCGAAGCTGTGCACGCGCGATTGCACCAGGCCCAGGGTCCATGCCGGCTTGGCCAGTTCAACCGTGGCGTAGGTGCCGTCGGTGCGCTCGTTGAGCGCATCCGGCCCCTTGCCCATGGCTGCCTGTGCGGGCGCCGAGCTGCCAAGCAGGGCGGGGCCGACGGCGCCGAGCGCGGCCAGGCCGGCGGCGCTGCCGAGGAAATGTCTGCGGGTGTTGCTCATCGGGTACCTCGGGGATGGATAGCCTGGATCATGTCGGTTGCGGTTGCGGTTGCGGTTGCGGTTGCGGTTGCGGTTGCTGTTGCTGTTGCTTGTGCTGTTGCTTGTGCTCTTGATCCCTTCTCCCGCTTGCGGGAGAAGGTGCCCCGGAGGGGCGGATGAGGGGAGCTTTAAAAGCTTTTTAAGCGTTGGGTCTGCTCGCTAGAAGCTTCCCCTCACCCCAACCCCTCTCCCGCAGGCGGGAGAGGGGCTTCACAGCTGCAATCGCAGGCTTCGCGGAAGGCTTCACAGCTGCAATTGCGGGCTGCGCGGCGTGTTTTACCGCTGCAATCGCCAACTCCACCGCTGTACCACCGCAACAAGCGCGGGGCGCCTTGGCGCCCCGCGTTGATCGTTGTTGCAGCAGATCAGATCGGGTCGCCGTTGAAGCTCTCGCCCTTGATCTTCTGCCAGTCGCGGCTGACGAACTTCTCGTCGATCAGCGTGCGCTGCACCAGCACGCCGTTCTTGTACCAATGCCAGATGCGGTTGCGCAGCTGGCCGCAGTCGGAAAGCTGGATCATTTCGTATAGCTCCAGGCCTTCCTCGCCCTTGCGTTTCCAGTACAGCATCACCGTGCGGTGGTAATCATCCAGCGGCACTTCGGCAGCCCAGCCATAGATAAGCTCGTTGTCGAAGATGACGCGGCCGAATTCATAGCGGGTGGGAAAGTCACGCACCTCCACCTTGCCATCGGCCCAGCTGTAATGGTTGGTCTGGTGGTATGGCACGTTCTCGTCGGCGGGAAAACGGCAGATCAGGCGCGACTTGTGCTCGTCGATCTTGTCGCCGTTGGCATCATAGTAGCGGTAGACGCCGTCCCAGACGCCTTCATGGCGGGCCAGCAGCGGCAGGTGCAGTTGCATGTTGGGCATTGCGGTTTCCTGTGGTCGTATTGATGTCATCAGTTGAGGCTTGGCCTCATTCGTTGCGAAGTGCATCCATCACTTCTTCCATCGGCACGTCCATAGCACCGCCTTCCACCGCCTCGGTTTCCTGCTGCACGATGCGCAGCACCCGGGCGATGTATTCCTTCATCCACAGCGTGCGCTGTGCTTCGGCCTCACGGTCCGGGCGGAACTGGTCCAGTTCCTCGCGGCTGAGCAGGCCTTTCTGTTCGATCAGCCGTTCCAGCGCGTCCAGGCGCTGATGGGTCACCGCGTTCTCCATGGCGATGGCCATGGCGATGGACAGCACCCGCTCCACGTCCGGGTCCTTGAAGAAATAGGGACGCTTGCCACGGGCGCGGCTGCCGGCCAGGGCGATCGGATCGATGCTCATGCTTTCCAGGCTCCAAACATGGTCCACAGCGCGGCACGGCCGTGGTCTTCGCCGCTCTCGCTGGCGACCGGGAAGATGTCCCGGTCCACCACACCGCGGACCTTGGTTTCGAAATAGCGCTCGGCATCGAAGCCGGCCGCGGCCATCATCTGGCGCAGGTCGTACTCGTGCATCACGCTCCAGAACGGCTCGTTGTTGTTGTACGCATCCCAGTCGCGGATGAACTGCTCGTAGGGGTCCATGCCGTGGTATTGCGGCTGTTCCAGATGCGCGGTGAGGCCGCCGCTGGCCAGCAGGCGCTGGATCTCGTGCAGTTTGCGCGGCATCGCCGTTGAAGAGCTCTCATGCCAGAACATGGCGGTGGTGATCAGGTCGAACGAACCATCCGCATAGTCCAGCGTTTCACCATTGGCCTGGCGGAACGTGATGTTGTTGATCCCGAGCGCACGGGCGCGGGCATGCGCATAGCGCAGCATCGGCGCAGCCACATCGATGGCGATCACTTCGGCGTCCGGGAAGGCCTGCGCCAGCGGCACGATGTTGTGGCCGACGGTGCAGCCGATATCGAGGATGCGGCGTGGCTTGAACCCGGGATGGTGTTCCTGCAGCCATTGCGCCAAGGCCTGGCCGCCGCCGTCGTTGTAACGGCCAAGCATGCCGCCGGTGGTGGCGAAGATGCCGCAGTCGTAGTTGGCGGCGGCGGAGACGTCATCGGCCAGCAGCTCGGTGTGGTAGCCGCCGGGCATGCAGTGGATGTCGACCGCGCTGGAATAGCGCGGCACCTGCACCGAGGCATCCAGCTGCAGGCCGTCGTCGCTGGCGTTCAGTGCACGGGTCTTCTCGATCAGCGCATCCACCTGCTTGAGCACCAGGCCGCGACCGGCCTGCTGGCGCATTTCCATGCTGCTGCGACGCAGGGCACTCCAGGTCTGGTAGATCGCATCGCCGGCCATCGCCTTGCGGACTTCGTGGCGGGTTTGCGGGGCGCGGCCTTTCTCCTTCTCGAACGCCGGTTTTACCCGACCTTCGTAGGCGGCTTTGACCTTGGGGCTGAGCTGGGTGGCCAGGTAGCCATTGAGGTTGGCCAGGAAGTCGAAGCGGGCGGTGTCATCCAGCGCGCTGTCAGGGAAGACCGCATGGCGGCCCACGTGCTGCCAACTGGGGGGCAGGGCTTGCTGACTCATGACGACTCCTCGGGAGGCTTCAAGTTCTAAAGTTATATCTATATGTCATGTAGGTCTGGTTGGGGTCAAGCACCGGGGTAATACCTGTGCGCTTGCTTCGTGTATCAGCCGCAACCCCTGTCGGGATGGCCTTCCCGTGGACCGACCAAACGACCCGGGTCCCGAATTTCTCAAATGTCCGGACAAAAATCCAGTGCCCATTTTCACCGCCCGGACGGGGGCTTTTCTGTTGCAAGGCAACATCCTGCGCAGTCCTCGCCATGCCCGCTGCAGCGGTGTTTTCACGCCCTCCAGCAGGGCTGCGGGGTTGGCGACAAAGGTCTTACAAATGATTGGACAAACATGTACTAATGATATAGCTATATGTCATCTTTGATGGGTCCACTGGCCTGTCTTCCGTGGTCCGGAGCAGGCCAAGGCATTGGCTTCATCGCTCCATTTCAATCGGGGGTTGGACGTGATTCGAATGTCATCGGTTTTGCTGGCTGTCGCAATCGCACTTTCGCCACAGGCAAAAGCGCTGGATCTGCAGTCCGAACAGGGCAGCGTCGAGGCGATGGTCAAGCTGCGCTGCTCGCTGGACCCCAAGCAGGAAGAGATCCTGTGGTGGGCCGGCACCTTGTTCGCACAGGAGCCGGGCAAGAAGGCCGCACCGCTGATGGGCTTCGAGGGCTACAACATCTGCCGTGCCGAGAAGCAGGCAGATGGCGTGTGGCGCCTGTACACGCGTGAGCTCACGTTCTACCGCGACCTGAAGACCGGCAAGATCATCGACAGCTGGGACAACCCGCTGTCCGGCGAACGCAACGAGGTCGTGCAGGTCGCCAACGATCCGGTCAACACCGTGCTCAACGCGCCAGGCCGGCCGATGCACCTGCCATGGGTGGAAGCCGACGACCAGGTGATGCTGACCCTCAACATTCCGTTGGCCTATCCCAATCCGCTGCAGCCGGCCGAATTCCCCGCCGAGTCCAGTGGCCCGACCTACATGGGCTCGGAGCACTTCATGTTCTTCGCGCCACGCGCGGACCTGGAAAACCCGGCGTTGAAGAGCGTGCCGGTCACCTATGGCTGGACCCGCATCGGGCCGTGGCTGCCATGGATGAAGCTGGGCATGCGCCCGGGCAGCCTGTTGTACATCGCGCAGGGCAACAAGCGCGCATCGGTCAGCGAGCTGCCGGCCGATATCCAGGAACTCGTGCGTAGCCGTTACCCGGAATACGCACGCGCACCCGAAACCTGGGTGCAGCCCAACGTCACCAGCTGGAGCGCCTACAAGCAGCTCAAGCAGGGCGCGGCGGCGAAACAGCAGGACTGAAGTACGGAAACACCGGACGGAACCCTCCCCCAAGACGGCGCATCCATCCTCCCAATCCTTACCGAACACACCTTGCAGTCGGAAATTCCATGAAAACCATAAAGCCAGACCTGCTGTGCTCCTCGATCGCGCTCGCGCTGCTGCTGTGCGCGGGCAGCGCCGCCGCTGCCGACAGCGATCAAGCGCCCGCGCCGCCGGCAGCCACTAGTGACGCCGTACAGAGCCTTGACCAGATCACCGTGACCGCGCGCGGCGTGTCCGAGCCGCTGCAGCAGATGCCACTGCCGATCACCGCCATGTCCGAGCAGACCATCGAGAAGAAAGGCCTGACCGATGTACGTGACATCGCCAACCTGTCGCCGAGCTTCTCGTTCAAGTCCGGCTATGGCCGCGGCTTCGACCGCCCGGTGATCCGCGGCATGTCCAATATCCAGGGCGAGGCCAATGCCTCGTTCTTCATCGACGGCATCTACGTTGAAGGTGACATCTCAAGCTACGGGCTGGAGAACGTCCAGCGCGTGGAAGTGATCCGTGGCCCGCAGTCGGCGGCCTTCGGTCGCCGCACCTTCTCCGGTGCGGTCAACTTCATCACCAAGCGGCCGGGTAGTGCGCCAGGTGGCAAGCTCACCCTGGGCGCTGGCAACTACGGCCAGGAAAAGATGGGCCTGTTCTACTCGGGCGGGAATGAAGACGGCTCGTTCGGCTACGACGTGAGCTTGAACAAGCGTGGCAACGATGGCGTGTTCTACAACAACGCATCCGGCAGGAAGGACCTCAACGGCACCGAGACCATCAGCGGCATGGCCGCCATCGCCTGGTCACCGACCGATTCGCTGGACATCACCGCAAGGGTGATGAAGCAGAAGAGCCGTGACCAGCACTTCGCCGCCGCGCGCCTGGGCAGCGACAACCTCAACTGCTACCTGCCCGAGTACACCGGTGGCCTGTACTTCGGCCTGTATCCGATCCTTGAATCGCGCCGTCGCGGCTACTACTGCGGTGAGCTGAAGGAACCGTCGGACTATGCGCTGAACACCAGGGAGTTCGAGACCGCAGGTTATTTCTCCGGCCGCAAGACCGACCTGCTGCGCACCAGCGTGGTGGTGGACTATCTGTTCGCCAACGGCTGGAACCTGACCTCGACCTCGGCTTACAACAAGAGCGAAACCTACGCGGCCAGCGACCAGGACTACAGCGCCATCCGTGGCTACGGTGGCGCGTTCGAGAGCTTCGCCAACAGCGGGGTCAAGAACTGGTCGCAGGACATCCGCCTGACCAGCGACCAGAGCCTGGCGGTGTCGGGCATGCTCGGCGCGTACTACTACGAGCAGAACGCACAGCCGGGCTGGGGCGGCGACCTGACCGGTTACACCATCGGTGGCAGCAAGGTGGTCACGCCGATCCCGACCAATCCCGATGACCAGACCGTCAACAAGGCGCTCTATGGCCTGATCAACTGGCACATCAACGACCAGTGGACGACCTCGCTGGAAGGCCGTTACGCGCGCGATGAAATCAGCAAGGGCGGTACCGATGTGCGCGTTCTCGGCGCCAATACCTATCGGCAGTCGTATGCGCTGGACAAGACCTTCAGCAGCTTCACGCCGCGTTGGACGCTGAGCTACCAGGCGCGTGAGAACGTGAACCTGTACGGGCTGGTGTCCAAGGGCAACAAGCCGGGCGGGTTCAATACCGACGTCTACCGCGCCGACTTCCAGGAGGCCGATCGCGACGCGCTGATCGCGCGTGGTCTGAACACCTACAAGGAAGAAGAAGCCTGGAACTACGAACTGGGCATGAAGAGCGATTGGCTGGATGGCACCCTGCGCGTCAATGCCAACCTCTACCAGATTGACTGGACCAACCAGCAGCTGACCGAAACCGGTCCGGTGACCCGCAAGAACGGCTCGCTGTTCTCCACCAGTTACACCACCAATGTCGGCGAGTCGCGCATCCGCGGCTTCGAGCTGGAAAGCCAGTGGGCGTTCGCGCAGGGTTGGTTGGCCAGCCTGGCCTACTCATTCACCGATGCCGAGATCCTGAAGTTCATCAGCCAGGACCAGGCCGATCTGTTCTCCAGCAGCAATGCACCGACACTGGCTGACCCGGCCGCAGATGCCGCTGGCGCCACCCTGCCGCGCGTGCCCAAGCACAAGGCAACGCTGGGCTTGATGTATGACGGTGCGCTGTCCAATGGCTGGGAATACACCGCCAACATGGACGTCAACTACGAAGGCAAGCGCTACATCCAGGTCGACAACCTGGCGTACATCGGCGCCTCCACCCGCACCAACTTCCGCTTCAGCATCCGCCCGACCGAGCAGTTGCAGGTCTCGGCCTACGTGACCAATGCGTTCAACGATCGCACCCTGGAAGACGCGCAGCGCACCATCAATCCGGATGCTTACGTCGCCGTGCCGGCAGTGCCGCCGTTGACCGGACTGGCGGTGACCAACCTGCGTGACTTTGGTTTGACGCCTTCGCTGCCGCGCATGTACGGCGTTGAGGTCAGCTACAAGTTCTAGGTGGTGAGGTGGGCTGGGAGGGTCATTGCGCCGTCCCAGCCTGCGCTTGATTGGCATCACCGGCACACCAGCAGATCGTCGTTCCCGCCTGCGCCGGAACGACAGCCTTTCAAGCAAGAGCAACTACGAAGCAAAGCAACCCCGACCCGCAGGTAGCCGCAATGCAACGACGCGATTTCATCAAGGGAGTTTCTGGCATGGCTGCACTTTCGCTGCTGCCTGGCTTGCTGCACGCCAAAACTCCCAGCAGTGACGTCATCGTCGTAGGCGCAGGCCTGGCCGGTCTGTCCGCTGCCCATGCCCTGGAAGCCGGTGGAGCTCGCGTCACCGTGCTGGAAGCCAATCCGCGCGTTGGTGGCCGCTTGCAGACCGTGGTGCGCAATGGCATCCGTTTTGAAATCGGTGGTGTCGAAGTCGGCACCACTTACGAGCGCGTACACGCCCACGCCAAGCGCGTCGGTGTCGGCATCGTGCCGCCGTCGGCGGCCTTGCCCACGGCTGCCGGCCTGGGCCTTGCTATTGGCGATACGTTGGTGCCGGCAAAATCATGGGGCGAAAGCCCGCTCAATACCCTGCTAGGCCGCGAGCATGGCCTGTTGCCGCCGATGCTGCTGGCCACCGCGATTGCCGAGCTTGGCCTGCCGGCCGTCGACAGCTGGCGCGACCCGGCCAATCTCTCGCTGGATATCCCACTGTCACAGCTGATCGCCAGCAAGGGCTGGTCGCCGCAGGCGCTGCAGTGGATGGATATCGGCAACAGCTTTTCTTCACTGCACTCGATCAGCGCGCTCGATGCACTGCGCCGCGATGCGCTGCGTCGGTTCGGCTCCAAGGGTACCGGTTGGGTGCAGGGCGGCAGCCAGGCGTTGCCGGAGGCGATGGCGGCGTCGCTGTCGCAGCCACCCTTGCTCGATGCACAGGTCACCCGGGTCGAAACCGTACGCGGCGTGCTGGACGTCCACTGCGCTGATGGCCGTCGTTTCCGCGCCGCGCATCTGGTGCTGGCCCTGCCCAGCGGCCCGCTCAGCCGTATCGTCATTGATCCGGCGCCGCCGGTTGCACAGCAGCAAGTCTGGTCGGCACGTCGTTCCAACGCCGTCACCACCATCCACCTGCAGCCCACCCGCAGATTCTGGGAAGAGGACGGCCTGCCGCTGTCGCTGTGGGGCGATGGCCCGCTGCAGCGCGTGTTTGCCGTGCCCGGCGCCGACGGCCAGATCAACCGCCTTATCGTCTGGCTCAACGGCACCATGGCCCAACAGGCCGACACGCTGGACCGCGAGGCTCGCTTTGCCTGGGTCATCAATGCGATGGAGCGTCTGCGGCCGGCGTCCAAGGGCGCGCTGCTGCCGCTGGAGACCCGCAGCTGGGGCAATGATCCCTTGTCCGACGGCGCGTTCTCCGAGATAGCCCCCGGCTATTTCGCGCAGACCCTGCGCTGGGCCAACACCCCGTTCGGGCGCATCCACTTCGCCGGGGAGCAGACCGAACTGCAGGTTCCGGGCATGGAAGCGGCCGTTGCATCGGGCGAGCGTGCAGCCGCAGCAATTCTTTCGGCCTGATTGAACTACCTTATCCCCTACCTTCCAGGCGCGGATGCGCCTTCCAGAGACAGTAATGAGCCTGAAGACACTGAACCCCTACGATTTGTTCGACGTGCGTTCGCTGCTGAGCGAGGAAGAACGCGCTGTACAGGATTCCGTTGCCCGTTTCACCGATGAGCGCGTGCTGCCCATCATCGGCGACTGCTTCGACCAGGGTCGGTTCCCGACCGAGCTGATCGGCGAAATCGCCGACATGGGTCTGCTTGGCAGCTCACTGCCGGAACAGTACGGCGGCGCCGGCTTGAACAGCGTCAGCTACGGCCTGATCTGCCAGGAACTGGAGCGCGGTGATTCCGGCATCCGCAGCTTCGTCTCGGTGCAGAGCTCGCTGTGCATGTACCCCATCTACGCCTACGGTTCGGAAGAGCAGCGCATGCGCTGGCTGCCGGACATGTCGCGCGGCAAGGTGATCGGCTGCTTCGGCCTTACCGAAGCCCATGGCGGCTCCGATCCGGCCAGCATGAAGACCCGCGCAGTGAAGGACGGCGGCGACTGGGTGATCAATGGCTCCAAGATGTGGATCACCAATGGCTCGGTGGCCGACATCGCCATCGTCTGGGCCAATACCGACGAAGGCGTGCAGGGCTTCGTCATCGAGAAGGGCACGCCGGGCTTCACTGCCCAGGAGATCAAGCACAAGATGAGCCTGCGCGCTTCGGTGACCGGTGCGTTGTTCTTCGACAACGTGCGTGTGCCCGACGCCAACCGCCTGCCCAACGTGAAGGGCCTGAAGGGCCCGCTGGGCTGCCTCACCCAGGCCCGCTACGGCATCACCTGGGGCCCGTTGGGCGCGGCCGTCGCCTGCCTGGACGAAGTGCTGGCCTATACCAAGGAACGCATCCTGTTCGGCCGCCCGGTGGCCGCCACCCAGAGCGCGCAGATCAAGATGGCCGACATGGCCCGCCGTATCACTGCCGGCCAGTTGCTGGTGCTGCAGCTCGGTCGCCTGAAGGACGCTGGGCAGATGCAGCCGCAGCAGGTGTCGCTGGCCAAGTGGAACAACTGCCGCCTGGCCATCGACATCGCCCGTGAATGCCGTGATCTGCTCGGCGGCGCAGGCATCACCACCGAGCACGGTGCGATCCGTCATGCGCTCAACCTGGAATCGGTGATCACGTACGAAGGCACCGAGACCGTGCACCAGCTGGTGATCGGCCGCGAGCTGACCGGCATCAACGCGTTCTGATGATGGACGGCCTGCACACCACAATGCAGGCCGTCTGCCTGCGAAACATCCCGCAGGGCCTGCCGCAGCTGCAGGACTTCGAAGCGCAGCAGCTGCCGTTGCCGAATCCCGGCGACGGCCAGCTGTTGGTACAGGTGCAATGGTTGTCGCTGGACCCGTTCCTGCGAGCGCAACTCGGTGGCCGCTATGCGGTGCCGTGCCCGCCGCTGGGCAGCATCGTGCCGGGCTATGGCATCGGTACGGTGGTCGCCGACCGCAGCGGTCGTTTTGCACCGGGCGACGTGGTTGCCGGCATGACCGGTTGGGCCGAATACGCCGCCATGGATGCCAACGCTACGTCGGTGGTTGATTCGAGCTTGGCGCCAGCAAGCACCGCCCTCGGTGTGCTTGGTGTACCCGGTCTCACCGCGTGGGCGGGTGTACGGAAGATCCTGCAGCCAAAAGCTGGCCAGACCATCCTGGTATCCACTGCTGCTGGCGCGGTTGGCAGTGTGGTTGGACAGCTCTGCAAGGCCGCGGGTTGCCGCGTGGTGGGTATCGCCGGCAGCGCGCAGAAGTGCGCCATCGTCACCGATGATTTTGGCTTCGACGCCTGCGTCAGCTACCGCGACCCGGATTTCATCAATGCGCTGCGTGCCGCGTGCCCGGACCGTATCGACGGCTACTTCGACAATGTCGGCGGTGCGGTGCTGGAAGCGGCGTTGTCGTTGCTGCGCCTGCATGCGCGCGTGGTGCTGTGTGGGCTCAGTGATCAGTACAACCGCGCGGAGCGCCCGGCCGGACCCAATCTCGGGCCGGTGATTGGTGCGCGCGCACGCCTCGAAGGCCTGGTGGTCTACGACCATCTGGCCGACTTTGCGCAATGCCGCAGCGAACTGGCGCAGATGATCGCCGCCGGCACGCTGCGCTACCGCGAACATATCCACGACGGGCTGGCCTCCGCGCCGGCCGGTTTCATCGGCCTGCTCAATGGCGAGAACCTGGGCAAGGCACTGGTACGGCTCTAAGGAACAGGCATGACCCAGATCCAGCGCCACTTCGCTTCCGTCAACGGACGGCAGGTGCACTACCGTATTGCCGGCAGCGGCCCGGCGCTGTTGCTGATCCACCAATCGCCGCAGAACTCACGGATGTGGGCGGCCATGCAGCAGCGCTACGCCGGTCGCTATACGGTGATTGCGCCGGACACGCCCGGCTTCGGCTACTCCGATGCCTTGCCCGGCAATCCGATGACGATTGCCGAGTTCGGCGCGGCCACGCTGGCGTTCATCGACGCCATCGGCCTGCAGCGCTTCGCGGTGTTCGGCATGCATACCGGCGGCTTGATCGCCACCTGGTTGGCCTGGGCGAACCCGCAGCGCGTGGCTGCATTGATCGTTGATGGCTATGCGGCTTTCACCGCGCAGGAAAGCGCACTGTATGGCGACGCCTACCTGCCGCCGTTCGTGCCGCAGTGGGACGGCTCGCACCTGCGCTGGCTGTGGTCGCGCATGCGCGAACAGAAGTATTACTTCCCGTGGTACGACGGCCGCGCCGACGCGGCGATGATGATTCCGCCACAGACCACTGAAAGCACCCACGAAACGGTGATGGATGTGCTGGATGTAGGCGACACCTACCGCGCCGGTTATGCGGCGGCGTTCCGCCACAACGATCACTTCTGGCTGCAGCAGCTGCAGATGCCGTCGTGGCTGGTCTACCGCCACGGCGATCCGCTGTTGGCGCACAGACCGCGCCTGTACGGCCTGCCCGCCAACGTCACCGTGGTTGAAGAGCCCGCGGGCATTCCGGCGATGCTCGACAGCATGGATGCGTGGTTGGCGCAGACCTTGGCGGCCGAGCCGGCCTTCGTTGCCGGCAGCGCCGGTGCATCGGCGAACGACAGCTGGCAGCGACGCATCATCGCCACCGCTGGCGGTGACATGGCGGTCTGGGAGCGGGCAGGGCAGGGCCGGCTGCGGCTGTGCCTGCATGCGCCGGGCACCCGGCCACTATCGCCACGGCAGCTTGATGCCGATGACTGCGCGTGCCTGCTGCCGGATCTTCCCGGCCACGGTGCCTCCTGCGAAAGCGATGCCGGGCTGGATGCTGCCAGCGTGGTCGCTGCCTTGTTGGACGCAGTGCGCGACAGCGCCGAGTTGCCGTTGCTGATCGAAGCGCATGGCGCTGCTGCTGGCTACGTTCCTGCACTGGTGGATGCGCTGGGCGCGCGTGTCAGCGAAGTCGTGCTGCACTCGCCTTGGCTGCTCGATGCCGAGGAGCAGGCGCTGCTGTTGCAGGGCTTGCCTGGCACCGTCATCGACCGCGCCGGTGGCTATCTCTGCGATGCCTGGCAATGGGAGCGCGAGCGCCATCTGCTGTGGCCCTGGCTGCCGCCCGGCGCGGCTGCCCGCCGCCGCGTGGATGCGCCAGCGCCTGCACTGGTGCACGCCAATGTTGTTGAACTGCTGCGCCTGGGCAATCGCCTGCACGGCCTGCTGCGCGATGTCACCGCACCGGAGCTGGCAGCACGCCTGCGCGCCTTGCCGGTGCCGCTACGGGTGATCACCGATAGCGAATCCGATTACCAGGGGCGCGCCGCCGCCCTGTCCGCCTGAACCGAAGGACCCCCATGAGCAACGACACCGCCACCGCCGTCATCGCCACGCTGCAGTCGAGCTGGGGCGGCAGCATCGTCACCGATGCCAGCGAGCTTGAGTATTTCGCCACCGATGTCTATTCACAGGGCAGGCCGCTGCTGGCGGTGTTGCGCCCGAACGATGTGCAACAGCTGGCCACTGCGGTCAAGCAACTCACCGAGGCCGGTGTTGCGGTGATCGCACGCGGTGGCGGCATGAGCTACACCAGCGGCTATACCGCCGCGCAGAGCCCAAGCGTGCTGGTGGATACCAGTTCGCTGGACAACATCGTCGAGATCAACCTGGAAGACGCCTACGTCGTGGTCGAAGCCGGCGTCACCTGGCGTGCGCTGAAGGACGCGTTGGACGCCAAGGGCGTGCGCACCCCGTACTTCGGGCCGATGTCGGGCTCGCATGCCACGGTCGGTGGCGGCATGTCGCAGGGTGCGATCTTCCATGGCACCGCGCGCTATGGCTGTTCGGCCGACGTGGTGCTGGGCCTGCAGGTAGTCACCGCCAATGGCGACATCCTCACCACCGGCTCGGCGGCAGCCGCCAACACCGCGCCGTTCTTCCGCTGGTACGGCCCGGACCTGACCGGCCTGTTTCTCGGCGATTGCGGTCTGCTCGGTATCAAGACCCGCATCGTGCTCAAGCTGATCCCCAAGCACGCGTATATCGACTACCTGTCCTGGCAGTTCCCGACCGCTGATGGCCTGTTTGCCGCGCTTGGCGTGCTCGCACGGCATGGACTCGCCAGCGAAACGGCGGCCTTCGATCCGGCCCTGACCCGCGTGCGCATGCGCCGCGCCGGGCTATCCAGCGACGTCAAGGCGCTGGGCAATGTGATCAGGAAGGGTGGCCTGATCTCCGGCTTGAAGCTGGCGGTGAAGGGCCGCGATATCGTCGACCAGGAGCAGTTCTCGCTGCATATCACCCTGGAGGGCGACAGCGCCGCCGAGGTGGCCGATCGCGTCACTCGCGCGAGCAAGCTGGTGGGTGAGTTTGGTGAAAGCATTGAACCCTCCATTCCCAAGATGATGGCGGCCAATCCCTTCGCTGCCTGGAATTCCATGCTCGGCCCGCAGGGCGAGCGCTGGGCGCCGGTGCATGCGCTGGTGCCGCATTCCAAGGCCACCAGCATGTTCAATGCACTCCAGGAACTGTTCGCGCGCGAGCAGGAAACGATGGACAGGCACGGCATGTTCATTGGCACCTTGCTGTCCAGCGTGGGCGCGCAGACGGTGGTGATCGAGCCCTGCATCTATTGGCCGGACAGCCACAACGCCTTCCACCAGCGCACCGTCGATGCCGATCACCGCGAGCGCATCGGTTGCCCGGGTGAACACCTGGAAGCACGCGCCGCGGCTGATGTGCTCAAGCGGCAGATCGCCGACACCATGCGCGCACATGGCGCGGCCAACCTGCAGCTGGGCAAGTTCTACGACTACCGCGCCGGCCGCGACCCGGCCGCGCTGGCGGTGCTGGACGCGGTCAAGGCCCAGCTCGATCCCAAGGGCCTGATGAACCCCGGCGTGCTGAGCCGCTGAGGCTGCGCGCTAGCCGCTCTCCCTCCGGGAGAGGGGTTGGGAGAGGGTAGGCGCAGCCTGCTGCCAGCTGCGATCACCGACCAACGGCCAGGCCCAACGCCTGGCCGTCCGCGTTTGTGCCATGGGAACTGCCCAGCCTGAACCCCCGGTGCTGCCATCGCTGGCCGGTTTCCGTACCATCGGCAACAATATGCCGGCCTGATCCCACCCGGACGGCCCACGTTCGATGCAGATCGAGCCGCCACCCGCAGCCACCGAGACACTGTGAAAACACCCCAACAATTGCAGGTACTGATAGACGACGGCGTCATCGACGAGGTCCTGCGCCCGCTCAAGAGCGGCAAGGAAGCAGCGGTTTACGTGGTTCGCAGCGGCGACGAGATCCGCTGTGCAAAGGTCTACAAGGACATGGCGCAGCGCAGCTTCCAGCAGCGCGTGCAGTACCAGGAGGGCCGCAAGGTACGCGGCAGCCGTGAGGCCCGCGCCATCGGCAAGGCCAGCAACTACGGCCGCAAGCAGGCCGAAGCGGCCTGGAAGAACACCGAGGTCGACGCGCTGTACCAGCTGCGCGACGCCGGCGTGCGCGTGCCGGAACCATTCGGCTATTTCCACGGTGTGCTGGTGATGGAGCTGGTGACCGACGCCGAGGGCTTCAGCGCCGCGCGTCTGGGCGAGGTGGAACTCAGCGCCGAGCAGGCGCGCGAGTTCCACACCGTGCTGGTCCAGCAGGTCAAGCTGATGCTGTGCTGTGGCCTGATCCACGGCGATCTGTCGCCGTACAACGTGCTGGTCGGGCCGGATGGCCCGGTGGTGATCGATTTCCCGCAGGTGGTCAGCGCTGGCGGCAACAACGCCGCCCGCACCATGCTGCTGCGCGACGTCAACAACCTCACCGCCAACCTCGGCCGCTGGGCACCGGAGCTGCTGGAGACCTGGTACGGCGAGGAAATGTGGGAGTTGTTCCAGGCCGGGGATCTGCTACCCGATACCGTCCTGACCGGCGAGTTCACCCCGGACGAGCGCGCGGTGGACCTGGACAGCGTGCGTCACGCCATCAACGACGCTCGCGAAGAAGCGCTGATCCGCCAGCAAGGTCGCGAAGCCGCCGCCGAAGAAGACTACTGAGGGTAGCGCCGAGCCATGCTCGGCAGAGGCTTAAAGAATGTAGTGCCGAGCCATGCTCGGCAGAGGTTTTCCCAGCCATCCATCAGCTGTGTAGGAGCGGCGTAAGCCGCGAAGCCAGCAACGCTCGAAAGACCGCAAAAGCCAACCCCTCCCCAACCCTCCCCTTTGCTGCGCAAAAGGGAGGGAGCAGCAACGGTAGTGCCGAGCCATGCTCGGCAGAGGCTTTCCCAGCCGTCCATCAGCTCTGTAGGAGCGGCGTAAGCCGCGAAGCCCGCAACGCTCGAAAGGCCAAAAAAGCCAACCCCTCCCCAGCCCTCCCCTTTGCTGCGCAAAAGGGAGGGAGCAGCAGCGGTAGTGCCGAGCCATGCTCGGCTGGGGCTTTCCCAGCCATCCATCAGCTGTGTGGGAGCGGCGTAAGCCGCGAAGCCCGCAACGCTGGAAAGGCCGCAAAAGCCAACCCCTCCCCAGCCCTCCCCTTTGCTCCGCAAAAGGGAGGGAGCAGCAGCGGTAGTGCCGAGCCATGCTCGGCAGAGGCTTTACCGGCAAGGCATCTGCCGAGCATGGCTCGGCACTACAGAACTGCGCATGCCTCACTCATCGCCTAGGGATGTTTCCTCACGCGGATCGGCCAGCAGGAAAGCATCATCGCCCGCAGCGGAAGTCACCCGCGCAGTGCCGCCATTGCGTAGCTCCCAATGCCAGGTCTCGTACGCGGTGGTGAGGGTGCCGCGCACATAGCAGGGCCCATGCAGGAAGAAGTCGTGTTGCTGGCGCGGGGTGATCAGCACTGCTTGGCGGAAGAACGCACGCACCTGCCGGGGATCCGGTTTGAATCCATGACACAGCAGCGCGTCGCGCTCGTTGTCCACGCCACTCTCGGTGACCGTGATGTTGGAGAGCGTGCCGAGTGGACCGGGCTGCGTGGCACATGCGCCCAGCAGCAATATGCCTGCCAACAACAGGCCGCGGTAGATGCGCTGCCCGGTGTTCGTCGTCGGTAGCAAAGTGAGGCTGATTCCATTCGTCACGGTGGTGTGTTCCTTTGTTGGACAGTGCTCGCGTACGGCGTGAAGTCATGCCTGCCGTTGCCCGGTTGTCGAGCGATTGGCAGGTATTTCAGGGTTCGTTCCCATCCTGCAGTTGGTAGTGTCCCGGCGCCCCAAGCACCACTTTGAACACGCGCGGCTCATGCGAGTAGGCATGGACCAGATGCAGCTGCAACGAGGCATCGCGCAGAACCACGGTGCCGCTGCGGTTGGGGCACGACCAGAAGCCGTCCGATGCTTCCGCCAACGGCAGTTTTGCAACGGTAGCGAAGGGCTTTGCAGGCGCAGCTGTGCTCAGCCATTCAATCCAGACACGGCAGGAAACGTGCTCGAAGCCAACATTCTCCAGACGCACCCGATAAATCCCTTGCTGTTGCCCTGACTGCCAATGGCCGGCGGTGACGATGGCCAATGTGGCTGCTTCATCCTGAGTATCCGCCGCCGCAGTCGGTGCAATGGCAAGCAGCAACCACAGCAGCATGGAATGACTATTCATGTCAGGGATCGTCCTTGGGAATCGAATGCGTGCTTCAGGTTGGCGTGTACACGCCCGCGAGCCGATGATAGCGAATCACGGAATGGAATCCGGTTGCCAGCGGGTGGTGGCATGGACGAAGCCATGGCAGCGGTAGTTCGGCCCTTCGCAGGAGATCTGCGCGGTGACCCGTGTTGCGTCCTTGGCGAAGGTATAGCAGGCCACGGAAACTTCTCCGTTCACGCTCAAGATGGGCGCTGCAGATGGGCCGTAACGAAGCGAGAGCGCTTTCTCAAGTTGCTCACGGCAGGGATCAAAGCCCAGTTCCGAGCTGAAAACCAGCTGTTCCAGGATGTGGTTTGGCGCTTCCGAACATGCCTGCACCAGTTCCGTCTCGATATCGAATTCCCGGCCCAGCGCGAAACCGTTGAGTAGAGGCATGTGGAGTCGAAGACCTGCAGTTCAAAGAGGGCAGGCCGAGTGTATTTGGCGATGCTCCACCGCGAAAGCGGCCCAGCCGGCCGCATGTAGTGCCGAGCCATGCTCGGCAAAGCGCCATCCAGGCAATTGCAGGAGCGGCGTAAGCCGCGAAGCCGGTAGAAATGAGCGCCACTCGCTACAAACGACTGATCATCTTCAAGCGCACCTGCGCCGCAGCCACATCATGTCGCTTTGCCGCTATCGCGCACACATGGTCCAGCAATGCCTGCGGCTGCAGCAGCATCGGATCGCCTTCATCCAGCCGCAGTGCAAGATGTCCCCACCAGAACGCATGACCATCCAGATAGACCTCGTAGCCGACGATGTAGCGATGCGTGTCCATCTCAGGTGCCCACATGCACGCGATCGCCGACATCGCTGCAGCACAGGTGTTCCAGCGCCAGCTCCATGGCCAGCACGTAGCTTTGTGCACAGTAGCCCTGGGCGATGCCAAGACGACGGCCAAGATGCTCCGGCAGGCAGGACTGCGGGGCATCGCTGGCGTCCTCGTGAACCTCCACGTAGGCATTGCGCAGGCGCGGCAGCAGCCGCTGCAAGCGCTGGCTGTGCACGCAGGCCGCTGGTGCAAGCAGGATCACGTCGTCCGGGTTGTGGTCGGCAGCGCATAGCGCGTCCAACAGCTCCTGCTCGGAGTGGCAGTTGCGCTGCGCCACGCTGATGCCGACATCGAGTGCGCGATGCACCAATGCATTCATGACCTCGCGTGGCAGCGGCACGCTAGCTTGCAGTAGTGCATCACAGGCATCGGGCCCACGCACGATGAAGATCGCCATGGCTCAGCCACCTTGTGCGTTGCCGAGCAGGCGTGTGGCAATCGCCAGCGACAAACGTCGCGCCTCGTCGGTACCGGTGCTGCAGATCACCACCGCAGTTGCAGCGTGGTGCGGATGCAGATGGGCTTCCAGCGTATCGCCATCGTTGCTGGCGATTTCGATGTACGGTGCCGGCAGGGCGTCCAAGGCGCTGCACACCGTGCGTCCATGCAATGCCCATTGCGCATCGTCGGTGGCGGTGTTCTCGATCAACACCCAGTGCGGCGCCTGCTGGCGCGCGTTGAGCAGACAGTGGGCCAGTGCTGGCAGTGAACCGCAGTGCAGGCATTGCAGCGGCTGTCCGGCGAGTTGTGCAGGTAGAAGGGACGTATCCGGCACTGCTGGGTGGCGGGTATGCCGGATCAGTAAAACGCTCATGTAGCACCATGTTCAAGCGCCGTGCGGCGCGGTGGTGCCACGATGCGCTGCAGCCACGTCAAATCGCGATGGTGGGTGGACGCGGCGGCGTAAAGTCTGCGTAGCAAAGTGTGCGGCCCGGGCGCCGGAACCACGGGGAACTTCGGCCGTCTTGGGCGGTCAATTCGGCTTGACCCCGGAGTTGGTGATCAGCCATGAATGAGACTGCGTCCCTTGCATCGCCCCATCCCGTGCTGGCCTGGCTGCGACGCGAAGCTTTCCCTTTGGCGGTGATGTTGCTGCTGCTGTTCGCCGCCCGCGATAGTCTGGCCAACCACTACCAGGTGCCCAGCGGCTCGATGCAGCCCACCCTGCAACCCGGTGATCGGGTGGTGGTGGATATGCGCGCTTACGGCCTGCGCATTCCTTTCACGGATGTACAGCTGTTGGCGGGGCAGGCACCGCGGCGCGGTGACGTGGCGGTGTTTGATTCGCCGGCCGATGGCACGCGCCTGATCAAGCGCGTGGTTGCCGTGGCTGGCGACCGTGTGCAGCTGCACGACGGCTATCTGTCCATCAACGAGCAGCCGCTGCGTCAGGATGTGGCGCAGGAGTTGTTCGGCAACAAGCAGGTGCAGTTGGATCTGCGTGATGGCGGTGGCCCGGACATCAATGGCATCACCATTCCGGCTGGCAAGTTGTTGGTGGTGGGTGACCATCGTGGTAACAGTTTTGATGGCCGTTTCTTCGGTTTGGTGGATGCCGATACGGTGTATGGCAAGGCAGTGGCGGTCTATTGGCGACGCGGTGATGGGCCGGAGTGGCAGCGTTTGTAAGTGGCGATGGCGATGAAGAAACCGGCACGGAGACGTGCCGGTTTTTTTTTTGCCTTTGTTTTTGGCTTTTCTTGTAGGAGCGGCGTAAGCCGCGAAGCAGATAGCGCCGGCAGTCTGCATGCATGCAATGGCAGTCAGAGGGGGGGGGCTGTATTGGCGCTGGCTTCGCGGCTTACGCCGCTCCTACAAATTCCAAACATTGGTAATACCAAATATCTTCACTAACCCTATGGTCTAATAGGATCTTCGCGGAAACGGCGATTCAATCGCGGTTCGTTGGTCAGACAGATTGAATAGTGGTAATACCAATATTTGCGACCACCGCCACGCCACCTGCGGGTGGGCCGCCTTTCGCCTTTGACGAGAACCTGCATGCAGCCCTGGGAACAACTGTACGACCCCGCTGGCAACCTCTGGCTGTCCAGCCTGATCGCGCTGTTGCCGATCGCTTTCTTCTTCGTTGCCTTGGCCGTGCTGCGCATGAAGGGCTGGCTGGCCGGCACCATCACCGTCGTCATCGCGCTGGCGGTTGCATTGCTGTTCTATCGCATGCCGGTGTCGCAGGCCCTGGGTGCAGCCGGTTTCGGCTTCCTGTACGGGCTGTGGCCGATTGCCTGGATCATCATCGGTGCGGTGTTCCTGTACAAGGTGTCGGTCAAGACCGGCCAGTTCGCGATCATCCGCGCGTCGATCCTGTCGGTGACCGAAGACCAGCGCCTGCAGATGCTGATGGTCGGTTTCGCCTTCGGTGCGTTCCTTGAAGGTGCCGCAGGTTTTGGTGCACCGGTGGCGATCACCGCCGCGTTGCTGGTCGGGCTGGGCTTCAAGCCGCTGTATGCCGCTGGCCTGTGTCTTATCGTCAACACCGCACCGGTGGCCTTCGGCGCGATGGGCATTCCGATCATCGTCGCCGGCCAGGTCACCGGCCTGGATGCGTTCGAGATCGGGCAGATGGCCGGGCGCCAGCTGCCGTTCCTGACCATCATCGTGTTGTTCTGGATCATGGCCATCATGGATGGCTGGCGCGGCATCAAGGAAACCTGGCCGGCGGTGCTGGTTGCCGGTGGTTCCTTCGCCATCGCGCAGTACCTGACCTCCAATTTCATCGGCCCTGAACTGCCGGACATCACTGCGTCGCTGGCATCGTTGGTGTGCCTGACGCTGTTCCTGCGCCGCTGGCAGCCCAAGCGCATTTTCCGCTTCGAAACAGACGCCAGTGCCGACGCTGCCGCACAGGCATCGGCCGCGCCGCGTTACAGCGCTGGCCAGATCACCAAGGCGTGGTCGCCGTTCCTGATCCTCACCGCGATGGTCACGCTGTGGAGCATCAAGCCGTTCAAGGCCTTGTTCGCTGCCGGCGGCCCGTTGGAGAACTGGGTGCTGAAGCTGCCGGTACCAGGCCTGGACCAGCTGGTGCAGAAGATGCCGCCGATCGTGAACGCGCCCACCGCCTACGAGGCCGTGTACAAGTTTGATGCCATCTCGGCCACCGGCACCGCGATCATGCTGGCGGCGGTGATTGCGATCATCTACCTGCGCATGCCGGTACGTGCGGCGGTGCGCACCTTTGGTGAGACCGTCAATGAACTGAAGACGCCGATCTACTCGATCGGCATGGTGCTGGCCTTCGCCTTCATCGCCAACTACTCCGGCTTGTCGGCGACATTGGCCTTGGCGCTTGCGCATACCGGCAAGGCATTCACCTTCTTCTCGCCCTTCCTGGGCTGGCTGGGCGTATTCCTGACCGGTTCGGACACCTCGTCCAACGCCTTGTTCTCTGCCTTGCAGGCGACTACGGCGCAGCAGATCGGTGTGTCCGAGGTGCTGCTGGTGGCGGCCAATACCACCGGCGGCGTCACCGGCAAGATGATCTCGCCGCAGTCCATCGCCATTGCCTGTGCGGCGGTGGGCCTGGCCGGCAAGGAATCGGACCTGTTCCGCTTCACCGTCAAGCACAGTCTAATCTTCACGGTGATGGTCGGCCTGATCACCACCGCGCAGGCCTACTGGCTCACCTGGATGATTCCCTGAGCCATGGTCGCCCGCATCCGCCAACCCAGTGCAGCTTCGGGCCACAATGTCGGCATGAGTACGCAACGTATTTCCGACAAGGTGGCCGCGCAGCTGCGCGTGCTGGTGGACGAACAACAACTGCAGCCGGGTGACCGGCTGCCTTCCGAGCGCGCATTGGCGGTGCAGCTCGGGGTCTCGCGCACGGCGCTGCGCGAGGCGATTGCCCAGCTTGGCAGCCAGGGGCTGTTGGTAGCGCGGGTTGGCGGCGGCACCTATGTGGCCGAGCCGGCTGCACGTGCACGGCAGGCCTTGGATGAACCGCTGGTGCCGTATCTGCCGCTGTTCCAGGGTGATCCGGAATACCGTTTCGACGTGCTGGAAATCCGCCACGCGCTGGAAGGCGCAACCGCCTGGCATGCGGCGTTGCGGGCTACCGACGAGGACCGCGCACGCATCGCGCAGGCCTTCCAGACCATGATGGACGCGCATGGCAAGGACGACCCGGCCGGCGAAGCGCGTGCCGACGCGGCCTTCCACCTGTCCATCGCCGAGGCCTCGCACAATCTGGTGTTGCTGCAGGTGATGCGTGGCCTGTTCGAGCTGCTGCAGACCAATATCTCGCAGAGCCGCGAAAAGCTTTACACCGCATCGACGACTTTCTCACCTTTGTCGGATCAGCACCGCGAAATGATGGATGCGGTACTGGCCGGCGACCCCGAGCGTGCGCGTGCCGCAGCGCATACCCATCTTGAGTTCGTGCACACCACCCTGCGCACGCTCGATGAAGACGAGGCACGGCGCGCCCGCGCCTCGCGGCTTCCTTCCCCCCACGGTTGACCCATGATCATCTCCGCCTCCACCGATTACCGTGCGGCCGCGCAGCGTCGTCTGCCGCCGTTCCTGTTCCACTACATCGATGGCGGCGCGTATGCCGAACACACGCTCAAACGCAATGTTTCCGATCTGTCCGACATCGCGCTGCGCCAGCGCATCCTGCGCGACATGTCCGAGCTCAGCCTGGAAACCGAGCTGTTCGGCGAGAAGCTGGCAATGCCGGTTGCGCTGGCACCGGTCGGCCTGACCGGCATGTATGCGCGCCGCGGCGAAGTGCAGGCGGCGCGTGCGGCGGACAATCGCGGCATTCCGTTTACCTTGTCGACGGTGTCGGTGTGCCCGATCGAGGAAGTGGCACCAGCGATCAAACGACCGATGTGGTTCCAGCTGTATGTGCTGCGCGACCGCGGCTTCATGCGCAACGCGCTGGAGCGCGCGCAGGCTGCCGGTGTCACCACGCTGGTGTTCACCGTCGACATGCCGGTGCCGGGCGCGCGCTACCGCGATGCGCATTCGGGCATGAGTGGCCCGAATGCCGGCATGCGCCGTATTGGTCAGGCGATGACGCATCCGCGTTGGGCCTGGGACGTTGGCCTGTTCGGCCGTCCACATGACCTTGGCAATATCTCTGCGTATCGCGGCAGCCCGACCGGGCTGGAGGACTACATCGGTTGGCTGGGCAACAACTTCGACCCGTCGATCTCGTGGAAGGATCTGGAATGGATCCGCGAGTTCTGGAAAGGCCCGATGGTGATCAAGGGCATACTCGATCCGGATGATGCGCGCGATGCGGTGCGCTTTGGCGCCGATGGCATCGTGGTTTCCAATCACGGTGGCCGCCAGCTGGATGGCGTGCTGTCCACTGCACGCGCCTTGCCGGCGATTGCCGATGCAGTACAGGGCGATCTGAAGATTCTCGCCGACTCCGGCATCCGCACCGGTCTGGACGTGGTGCGCATGCTCGCACTCGGCGCTGACAGCGTGCTGCTCGGCCGTGCCTTCGTCTACGCGCTTGCCGCGCAGGGCGAGGCCGGCGTGGCCAATCTGCTGGACCTGATCGCCAAGGAGATGCGCGTGGCGATGACGTTGACCGGTGCACGTCGCATTGCTGATATCGGCCGCGACTCGCTGGTCAACCTGGCATGAGTGCGAACGAAGCACTGTTGGCGCAGCTGCGCACAGCCGTTGGTGACGCCCATGTGCTGACCGGCGACAAGGCCACGCGCCGCTTCCGCAAGGGTTACCGCTTCGGTGATGGCGGCGTGCTGGCCGTGGTGCGGCCGGGGAGCCTGCTGGAGATGTGGCGCGCCTTGCAGGCAGCGGTGCAGGGCGGGGCGGCGATCATCCTGCAGGCGGCCAATACCGGTTTGACCGGTGGCTCGACGCCGGATGGCAACGACTATGGTCGGCCGATCGTATTGATCAGCACACTTCGGCTGACCGGCGTGCAGTTGCTTGATGAAGGACGGCAGGTGCTGTGCCTGCCCGGTGCCACCTTGGATCGACTCGAACAAACCCTGGCGCCATTGGGGCGCGAGCCGCATTCGGTGATTGGTTCTTCGTGCATCGGTGCTTCGGTACTAGGCGGCGTCTGCAACAACTCCGGTGGCTCGCTGGTGCGGCGTGGCCCGGCCTATACCGAGATGGCGCTGTACGCGCAGGTGGACGGCGAAGGCCGCCTGCAGCTGGTGAACCATCTTGGCATCGCTTTGGGCGACACGCCGGAAGAGATCCTGCAGCGCTTGCAGGCCGGTGATTACCAGCCTGCTGATGTGCGTGTCGATGGCGAGCGTGCCGGCTCCGATCCGCGCTATGCGGAGCAGGTACGGCAGGTGGATGCGGCAACCCCGGCGCGTTTCAATGCCGACCCCAGCCGTCATTACGAAGCAGCGGGTTCGGCCGGCAAACTGGCGGTGTTCGCGGTGCGCCTGGATACCTTCGCCAAGGAAGCGGCCGAAGTGTTCTATATCGGCAGCAACAGCACCGAAAGCCTTACCGCGATCCGCCGCCAGCTGCTGACCGGTTTCGAGCGCCTGCCGATCTCCGGTGAATACATCCACCGCGTTGCCTATGACATCGGTGAGCGCTACGGCAAGGACACCTTCCTGCTGATCGACAAGCTAGGCACGGCTCGGGTGCCGGCGGCATTCGCCTTGAAGAGCCGGGTTGACGGCTGGTTCGAGCGACTGGGTCTGCGTGGTGTCACCGATCACGCGATGCAACTGCTGACAGGACTGTTGCCCTCGCATCTGCCCAAGCGCATGGGGGAGTTCCGCCAACGCTATGAGCACCACTTGCTGGTCAAGGTTTCCGCACAGGATGCGGCGGCGACCGAGCAGTGGTTGCGCGGCTTCTTCGCCGGGCATGAAGGCGCTTACTTCCACTGCACGCCGGACGAAGGCCGCAAGGCCTTCCTGCACCGGTTCGCTGTGGCTGGTGCTGCGGTGCGTTACCGCGAAGTGCATCGTGCGCAGGTACAGGACATCGTCGCACTGGATATCGCCCTGCGCCGCGACGACCGCGCGTGGTTCGAGCAGCTGCCGGCCGAGTTGGATGCGCGCTTGCTGCACAAACTTTATTACGGCCACTTCCTGTGCCATGTATTCCACCAGGACTACATCGCTCGCAAGGGTGAAGACCCGATGGCGATCGAACACGCCATGTGGAAGCTGCTGGACGAACGCGGTGCCGAGTACCCGGCCGAGCACAACGTCGGTCACCTGTATCCGGCCAAGCCGGCGCTGGCGCAGTTCTACCAGCAGCTGGATCCGAGCAATACCTTCAACCCGGGCATTGGCCAGACCAGCAAGCAGCCGGGCTGGAAGGGTTGTGATTGCTGAGGCGCGAAGCGCCTGGTCAAGCTTTTGCTCAAGCCCCTCTCCCGCTTGCGGGGTGAGAGGGGCAGCTTACGAACCACTGGTTCGTTGCCCGTCGAACGTCCTTGCGCCAGCGCAAGGGCCGGGGCGCGGAGAGGGGTTGGGGTGAGGGAAAGCTTCTAGCTGGAAAACTATGATCAATAGCTATAACCAAAAGCGGAAAGTTAAAAGTTAAAAGTTAAAGGCTAAAGGCTCCCCTCATCCGCCCCTTCGGGGCACCTTCTCCCGCAAGCGGGAGAAGGGATTGGTTTCGCTGCCTGTTTTCCGCAGATTAGCCGCCACGTTCGCGGAATTAATACGCCATAAGTATCAATCCGTACACAACAGGTTATGGATCGACTCGATCCACAGGTTCATGCTTCCGGCACTCCCAATAAGCCGGCCTGCCGTTGCAGGCCAAGATGCAATGCAACCCGAAACCAGCACCACGGCAAGCTGCAGCGAATCACTCGCGCCAGTCACGCCGCCGAACACGGCAACCGATTACCCCCACATCCGCCAAGGCGCGCCCGAGTTCCGGCGTGCGGTGCTGGCCTTGTTCATGGCAGGCTTCGCAACCTTCGGCGTGCTGTATTGCGTACAGCCGCTGCTGCCGGGCTTCAGCAGCCACTTCGGCATCAGTGCTGGCAACAGCGCCTTGGCCTTGTCGGCGAGCACCGGCGTGTTGGCGGTTGCGATGCTGGTGGCGGGCATGGTCTCCGACCGCATCGGCAGGCGCCCGGTGATGGTGGCGTCGCTGCTCACTTCTGCGTTGCTCACGCTCGCCACCGCACTGACCGATGACTGGAACACCCTACTGCTGCTGCGCAGCTTGCTTGGCCTGAGCCTGAGTGGCGTGCCAGCCGTGGCCATGACCTGGCTGGTCGAGGAAATGGATAGCCGCTCGTTGGGTCTGGCGATGGGCCTGTACATCGGTGGCAACGCGGTGGGTGGCATGAGCGGGCGCTTGATTGCCGGTGTGGTGGCCGACCACTGGGGTTGGCGTGCCGGTATTGCAGCCGTCGGTGTGATCGCCTTGCTGGCGAGCGTGGCGTTGTGGACGCAGCTGCCGGCATCGCGCCACTTCCGCGCCAAGCGTGCCGAGCCGATGCAGCTGCCGGCGCGCTTTGCCGGACTGTTCCGCGATGCGGCGTTGCCGTGGTTGTTTGCCTGCGGCTTCCTGCTGCTGGGCGTGTTCGTGACCTTGTACAACTTCCTTGGCTATCACCTGCTGGCGCCGCCGTATGGCTTGAGCCAGACGGTGGTCGGGCTGATCTTCACCGTGTATCTGGTGGGCAGCGTCAGTTCGGCGTGGATGGGGCAGCTTGCCAATCGCCTGGGACGAGGACCGGTGCTGGCCTTGTCATTCGGCCTGGTGCTGGCAGGCATCGTGTTGCTGGCGATGCCGTGGTTGCCTGCGATGGCCATGGGTATCGCGCTGGCGACGTTCGGGTTCTTTGGCGGCCATTCGGTGGCCAGCAGCTGGGTGGGTGTGCGCGCAGGTGCACTGCGTGCTGAAGCGTCGGCCTTGTATCTGTTTTCGTACTACCTGGGCTCCAGCGTATTGGGCGCTGTCGGCGGTGTGTTCTATACGCACTGGGGTTGGATCGGCGTCTGCGCTTTCTGCTTGATGCTGACGTTAGCGGGTGTCGGTGCGGCCTGGCGGTTGTGGCGTCGGCTGGAGCAGGGGGCGGGTCTGGTGTTGGTTGAGGCGAAGAGCTGAGAGCCAAAAGCCAGAATCACCCCTCCCCAACTCTCCCCTTGCCTGCGGCAAAGGGAGGGGGCTGAGCTTCGCCCCTCCCTTGCGCGGAGCGCAGGGGAGGGTTGGGGAGGGGTGCTTTTGCTTTTGCCCTTGCTCCCGCTGCTACTCTCCCCTTCAACCCGCCACTTCCCGCTTCAACAACGCAATGAACTGCCGCAACAACGGCGTCACCGCTTCGCGCCGCCATGCCAACTGGATCTCGGATGCCGCGCCGCGATCGGCCAGTTCCACGAAGCACGCGCCCTCCACCTGGATATGGCTGCACGAGGAGGGCAGTACGCATACGCCAAGCCCGGCAGCAACCAGGCTGATCAAGGTCGATGACTCACCGGCTTCCTGCACGATGCGCGGGCTGAATCCGGCATTGCGGCACAGGGTGATCACATGGTCGTGGATGCCTGCACCCGAATCGCGTGAGAAGCCGACAAACGGGTCGAGTGCGAATTGCTTCAACGACAAACGTGCCGTTGCCGGGTCCTTGCCGCGCAGCGCCGGGTGGCTTGCATGCACGACGAGTGCCAAGGGATCGTCGAACAGGTGCTGTGCAACCAGTTCGTCGGGCAGCACGCGCTTGCGGATGATGCCCACGTCCAATTCGTCGGCAAGCAGGGCATCGATCTGGCGCAGGCTGTTCATTTCGCGCAGCTGCATCTGCACCTGTGGGTGCTGCTGCCGGTAAGCGTAGATCGCGCGCGGGATCTGCGGTGACAGCGGTGTCGCACGGGTCAGGCCGATGCGCAGTTCGCCGCTTTCGCCGCGTTGTGCGCGCTGCACGCTGTCGACTGCCTTGTCCATGCGTTTCAGGATGTCGCGGGCTTGTTCCAGCAGTACTTCGCCTGCTGGTGTGAGCTGCACGCGACGATGGCTGCGCACGAACAGCTGTGCATCAAGCAGGGTTTCCAGTTGCCGGATCTGCTGGCTGAGCGGCGGCTGCGACATGCCCAGGCGCTCGGCGGCACGGCCGAAGTGCAAGGTGTCGGCGACGGCCAGGAAATAACGCAGGTGGCGGAGTTCCAAAGACATGGCCGCAGTCTAGGCGGCTGCGGTGCTGTCGACCAACTGTTGTGCCGTTGGCTCGCGATGCAGGATCTACCGCTCCGAATGCCCGGTATCGTCGTACTGCCGCGGCGCAAACAGATCCGGCTGGATCAGCTCGACAAATGCGCGCGCCTGCGGCGACAGCACCTTACCCCGTCGCACCACCACGCCATAGCTGCGCGAGGGGAAGTAATCGCTCATCGCCCGCGTCGCCAGCTTGTCGCGGTCGCTGTCGTTCAGGCACAGGGCAGTGACGATGCTGATGCCCATGCCCATTGCCACGTACTGCTTGATCACCTCCCAGCCGCCCACTTCCAGCGCTACCGTGTAAGGCACGCGATGCTGCTGGAACACCAGGTCGACCAATCGCCAGGTGATCTGCCGGCGCGGCGGCAGGATCAGCGGCCACGGCGACAGATCTTCCAGCGTCAGGTTCTTTTTCTTCGCCAGCGGGTGGTCGGGCGGGGTGATCAGCACCTGGTCGAAGCGGTAGACCGGGGCGTAGCTGAGGTCGGCCGGCACATCCATCATCGAGCCGATGGCCAGGTCGGCGGCGTCGCTGCGCAGCAGGTCGGTGCCGTCGGCACTGATCGCGTTGTGCAGGGTCAGGCGCACATCCGGGTGCTGCTGGCGAAAGTTTTCGACGATTTTCGGCAGGAGATACAGGATGGTCGACGAATTTGCGGCGATATTCAGCTCGCCCGCGTCCAACCCGCTGACCTTCTCGCGGAAACGCGGCAGCAGCCCGTCCAGGCTTTCAACCAGCGGCTGCGCCATGTCGTACAGCAGCTGACCCTCGCGGGTAGGCACCAGCCGACGTCCGCTGCGCTCGAACAGCACCACTCCCAGCTCCCGCTCCAGCGCCTGCAGCTGCAGGCTCACTGCCGGTTGACTGACAAAAAGCGCTTCCGAAGCACGCGAAACCGAGCCCAGGCGCACCGTCTGCAGGAACGCCCGCAGCGGCTTGAGCCGATCAGACTTGTAGGAAAAACGCGGGGTTACGGGCGGCGTGGTGGGCATCTTGAAGCCAGTATTAGCACAACTTATAGATAACATTGCAAAAACTGTTTTGTTAAATACCTCCTTGCGACGGCACGTTGGAGTCCCCGACATACGCAGGAACCTCCGATGTCCGCCGTCGCCCACGCAGTCGTTGCCCAGCAGTCCGCCCCCCGCCCGACCCCGGGCATCACCCTGACCACCCAGCTGGCCGGCCAGTCCGCGCTGCTGCCGGCCGGCGTGCTGGGCCTGCTCGTATCGCTGCACCGTGCGGTCGAGCCGGGCCGGCAGGCGCGGCTGGCGGCCCGCCGCGAGCGCCAGGCCTTCTTCGACCAGGGCGGCCTGCCGGATTTCCGCAGCGACACCCGTGCCATCCGCGAGGAAGACTGGAGCGTGGCGCCGATCCCGGCCGCGCTGCAGGACCGCCGCGTCGAGATCACCGGCCCGACCGACCCGAAGATGGTCATCAACGCGCTGAACTCCGGCGCCAAGGTGTTCATGGCCGACTTCGAGGATTCGACCTCGCCGACCTGGCGCAATGTGCTGGCCGGCCAGCAGACGATGAAGGCGGCGGTGCGCGGCGATCTGGACTTCACCGCGCCGGCCACGGCCAAGGGTCCGGGCAAGCACTACACGTTGCGCCCGTTCGAAGAGCAGGCGGTGCTGATCGTGCGCCCGCGCGGCTGGCACCTGGACGAGAAGCACGTGCTGATCGACGGCCAGCCGATTGCCGGCGGCCTGTTCGATGCGGCCCTGTTCGCCTTCCACAACGCGCAGACCCTGATGGACAAGGACCGCGGCCCCTATTTCTACCTGCCCAAGCTGCAGTCGATGGAAGAGGCGGCGCTGTGGGAGACCGCGCTGTCGCACATCGAAGGCATGCTTGGCCTGCCGCATGGGCAGATCAAGGTCACCGTGCTGATCGAGACGCTGCCGGCAGTGTTCGAGATGGACGAGATCCTGCATGCGCTGCGCGACCGCATCGTCGGCCTGAACTGTGGCCGCTGGGACTACATCTTTTCCTACCTGAAGACCTTCCGCCGCCACGCCGACAAGGTGCTGCCGGAACGCGGCCAGGTGACGATGACCCAGCCGTTCCTGAAGGCCTATTCGGAACTGCTGATCAAGACCTGCCACCGCCGTGGCGCACATGCAATGGGCGGCATGGCCGCGCAGATCCCGATCAACCACGACGCCGCCGCCAATGAGCAGGCGATGGCGCGGGTGCGCGCCGACAAGCTGCGCGAAGTCACCGCCGGCCACGACGGCACCTGGGTGGCGCATCCGGCGCTGATCCCGGTGGCGCGCGCCATCTTCGACGAGCATATGTCCGGCCCCAACCAGCACCACGTGCTGCGCCGTGATGTGCAGGCCAACCGCGATGCACTGATCGCGCCCTGCAGCGGCACGGTTACCCGCGCTGGCTTCGAGAACAACGTCGAAGTCTGCGTGCGTTACCTGGCCGCCTGGCTGGACGGCAACGGTTGCGTGCCCATCCACAACCTGATGGAAGACGCCGCCACCGCCGAGATCAGCCGCAGCCAGATCTGGCAGTGGCTGCATGCCGGCAACCAGCATCTGGACGACGGCACCGCGATTGATTTCGCGCTGCTTGCCAGCACCCTGCGCGCGCTTCCGACACGCCTTGGCGATACCTCCGCACTGCCCGGTGGCAGCCGCATCACCCAGGCCACCGGCCTGCTCGACCAGCTCAGCCGTGCCGACGAGCTGACCGACTTCCTGACCTTGCCGGCCTACCGGCAGATCGATTGACCCTTCCCCTTACGCAAGCACGACTTTTCGAGGACAGCACGATGAGCAGCTACCAGCAACAGATCGCCGCCCTGCAGCAGGACTGGGATACCAACCCGCGTTGGAAGGGTTTGAAGCGCACTTACAGCGCCGCCGACGTGGTGCGCCTGCGCGGCAGCGTGCAGCCGGAACATACCTTGGCCAAGCGCGGCGCCGAGCGCCTGTGGGAACTGGTCAATGGCGGCTCGAAGAAGGGCTACGTCAACGCCTTCGGTGCGATCAGCGCCGGCCAGGCCATGCAGCAGGCCAAGGCCGGCTTGGAAGCGGTGTACCTGTCCGGCTGGCAGGTGGCCGCCGACGGCAATACCTCCGAAACCATGTACCCGGACCAATCGCTGTACGCCTATGACTCGGTGCCGACCATGGTCCGCCGCATCAACAACACCTTCCAGCGCGCCGACGAAATCCAGTGGAAGAACATCATCGACGGCAAGGTCAAGGCCGAGGATGCGATCGACTTCTTCCTGCCCATCGTTGCCGATGGCGAGGCCGGATTCGGTGGCGTGTTGAACGCCTACGAGTTGATGAAGAACATGATCGTCGCCGGCGCCGCCGCGGTGCATTTCGAGGACCAGCTGGCGGCGGTGAAGAAGTGCGGCCACATGGGCGGCAAGGTGTTGGTGCCGACCCAGGAGGCGATCCAGAAGTTGTCCGCCGCGCGCCTGGCGGCGGACGTGCTGGGTGTGCCGACCATTGTGCTGGCCCGCACCGATGCCGAAGCCGCCAACCTGCTGACCAGCGACTTCGACCCCAATGACGCGCCGTTCGTCACCGGCCAGCGCACCGCCGAGGGCTTCTACCGGGTGAAAAACGGCCTGGAACAGGCGATCAGCCGCGGTGTGGCCTACGCCCCGCACGCCGACCTGGTGTGGTGCGAGACCGGCACCCCGGACCTGGGCTTCGCCCGCGAGTTCGCCCAGGCCGTGCACGCCGCCAGCCCCGGCAAGCTGCTGTCGTACAACTGCTCGCCCTCATTCAACTGGAAGAAGAACCTGGACGACAAGACCATCGCCAGGTTCCAGGACGAGCTGGCCGCGCTGGGCTACAAGTACCAGTTCATCACCCTGGCCGGCATCCACATCAACTGGTTCAACACCTTCAAGTTCGCCCA
>Ga0308157_10002008_pt1 | contig 36591 bp, 26 predicted proteins | sample PhyBR1_FD_201035 | JGI IMG/M metagenome (GOLD analysis project Ga0308157, IMG submission 201035) | Phyllosphere microbial communities from UC Gill Tract Community Farm, Albany, California, United States - DLSLB.R1 | ecosystem: Host-associated > Plants > Phyllosphere > Unclassified | place: USA... | reverse complement strand
ATGGCAGTCGTTCGTGGCCGCCGCGTCGCGCGTCGTCTGAAGCGGCGCGCGATGCGGATCAGGCGGAGCGACGGCCCTCGAAGGCCCGACCGAGCGTGATCTCATCGGCGTACTCGAGGTCGCCGCCGACCGGCAGGCCCGACGCGAGACGCGTGACGGCGATCTCCATTGCCGCCAGGAGCCGCGTGAGGTAGGCCGCGGTCGCCTCGCCCTCGAGGTTCGGGTTGGTGGCGAGAATGATCTCCTGCACCGTTCCGTCGGACAAACGCGTCATCAGCTGTCGGATGCGCAGGTCGTCGGGCCCGACGCCGGCGATCGGGCTGATCGCGCCGCCGAGCACGTGGTAAAGACCGCGGAACTCGCGCGTGCGCTCGATCGCCGCCACGTCTTTGGCGTCTTCGACGACGCAGATGAGGCTCGGGTCGCGCCGCACATCGCTGCAGATCGCGCAGAGGTCGTTCTCCGAAACGTTGCCGCAGCGCTCGCAGAACTTTACCCGTTCGCGCACTTCGCTGAGCAGCGTCGACAACCGAGAAACGTCGAAGGTCGGCGTCTGCAGGATGTGGAACGCGATGCGCTGCGCCGACTTCGGGCCAACGCCGGGCAGCCGTCCGAGCTCATCGATCAGCTCCTGAACGATTCCGTCGTACATGTGGTGTCCTTCTCGTTACTGGAACCGCGTGGGAGGCGTGTATTCCTCCTCGTGCAGGAACACCGCCCCGAGTTTCTGACGCACAACGGCTTCGCCGTAGCGCTGCACTCCCTCGTCGAGGTGCACCTGTCGGCGCTGCACGGTCGGACCCGCCGGGGCGCGCTCCTCCGGGGGATACGGATCGTCGTACGGGTCGGGCGGGACGTCGTCATCGGCCGGCATGTCGGGTTCGGGTGCCGCGAAGGGCGGCGGAGCAGCGTGCATGGGCGCCGCGGCAGCCGCCAGGCCCTGGGCCTGGGGGGAAGCGGACGCGGACGGTGCCGCATGCCCGACGGACGCGGGCGGTGCGGCGGGCGCGGGCGCGTCGTGCTGCTGGGGCTCGGCGGGAGCCGGCTCAGGAGTGTCAGCATTCGGAATCGGTGCCACGGCCCATCCCGTTGCCGGCGACGCCGCGTACGACGCCGTCGGCGGCGCGGTCGGCGCAGCAGGGCGAGCGGGATCCGGCGGGGTGTCAGTGTGCGACGCCCGCTCGTCGGACTGCGGTGCCGCAGGCGCGGCGGGCGAGGTGGGCGCAGACGCCCCCGATGCCGGCACGTGCTTCGCGAGGAACTTCACGGTGAAGCCCGTGGCCTCGGCGATCGCGCCGCGCAAATCGGCGCTCACGCCGGATCCGTCGGGCGCGCGATTCTTGAACTGTCCGAGGTCGGCCTGGTTCGTGAATACGAGGCCCACGACATCGCCCGCGAGGTGCACCGGTGACGCCGACTGCATCGTCAGCCACGAAGAGCGGCTCGACTGCTCCAGCTTCTCGAGCACACGCGACCAGTCGCCCTGGAGCGAGGCGAGCGTGAGCTCGGCAGTCGGCTGCGGCGTTCCCCAAGCGGCTGCGGGAACCTCATCGGACTCCGGCGGACCGGCCGGTGCCGCGGGCGCGGATTCGTCGGCCACGGCCGGCTCCGTAGACGCGGGATCGTCGGTCTCGGCCGGTGCGACCGGCTCCGCGGGTGCGGGCTCGTCGGCCAGGGGCGACGCGGCAGGCTGCGGAGATTCGACCGTCGGGGGGGCGGCATCCGAGGGGCCCGCGGCACGATCCGTCTCAGCTGCGTCGACCGCAGGTTCTGACGCGTCGTCGCTTCGCCCCTGCGCCTCGGGAGCCGCCGTGGTCGCCGGCTCGGCCACGGCCGACGCGGGCGCCGGGCCGGAGGGGTCAGCGATGGGTGCGGCCGCAGCAGGCGGTGTCGCAGCCGGAGCCGGTTCGGCGACAGGGGGTGCGGCCGGCTCGACCGCGGGGGGCGCCGTCGCGGGACGCGGCGCCGGTGAATCCGCAGAAGGCGCGGCAGACGCTGCCGGTGCGGCGGCCGGAGCAGAAAGCGATGCAGCGGACGACGCCTCGGACCGTGCTGCGCTCGGGGTCATGGCGCCCGGGCGCTCGGCCGGAGCCGAGGCGTCGCTCGCGCCCTCGGCGTCTGCCGTCAGCACGCGGGCGATCATGAGCTCGAGCTGAAGACGCGGCGACGTGGCCCCCGTCATCTGGTCGAGAGCCGTGCTCACGATGTCGGCGGCCCGCGAGAGGCGGGCGGATCCGTATGCCGCCGCCTGGGCCTGCATGCGCTCCAGCTCGTCGGCGGGCAAACCACGGAGCACGCTCGCCGCCTGACTTCCCGTCGCGGCGATCACGATGAGATCGCGCAGCCGCTCCAACAGGTCGTCGACGAAGCGACGCGGATCCTGACCGGTCTGCACGACGCGATCGACCGCGCCGAACGCTGCCGCCGCATCGCGTGCGGCGAATGCGATCGCCACATCGTCGAGCAGCTCGCCGTGCGTGTAGCCGAGCAGCGCGACCGCGCGGGCGTACGAGACCGACTGCCCTTCGGACCCCGCGATCAGCTGGTCGAGGATCGACAGCGTATCGCGAGGGGATCCGGCGCCGGCGCGCACGACGAGCGGCAGCACGCCCGGGTCGGGAGCGATCTTCTCCTGGCCGCACAGCTGCTCGACGTACTCGAGCATCGACGCCGGCGGCACCAACCGGAAGGGATAGTGGTGCGTGCGCGAGCGGATCGTGCCGATGACCTTCTCGGGCTCGGTGGTCGCGAAGACGAACTTGACGTGCGGCGGCGGCTCTTCGACGAGCTTGAGCAGCGCGTTGAACCCCTGGGGGGTCACCATGTGCGCCTCGTCGAGGATGAAGATCTTGTACCGATCGCGCGCCGGCGCGAACACCGCGCGCTCGCGCAGATCGCGTGCGTCATCGACGCCGTTGTGGCTCGCCGCGTCGATCTCGACGACGTCGAGGGAACCGCCGCCGTCGCGCGACAGCTCGACGCAGCTGTCGCAGGTGCCGCAGGGCGTGTCGGTCGGCCCCTCGGCGCAGTTCAGGCACCGCGCCAGTATGCGCGCCGACGTCGTCTTGCCGCACCCGCGCGGGCCCGAGAACAGGTAGGCGTGACCGATGCGATCGGAGCGCAGGGCCGTCATGAGCGGATCAGTCACCTGAGACTGCCCGATCATCTCGGCGAAGGTCTCCGGCCGGTAACGGCGATACAGTGCGGTGCTCACCCTCCCAGCCTACGGGGACGGTCTGACACTCGTCGCGACATGCTCGATTCGCCGCCGCTCAGTTCTACTCTCCGAGCTCACCGGTCTCGGGAATCAGGTCGACTTCCTCAGGAGTCGGCGGCACGGTCGCCCGCGGATAGGTGTCGTCATCGCCGCGCCGGAGCGTCGGCTTTCCGAGCCGCACCGGCCCCTGATCGGCGAGCGGCACGACGACGCGCTCCCCCGGCCGTACGAGGAACTCCTGTCCGCGCACGGTGAACGCCACGTCGACGCCCTCGCCCGCCGTCACCGCGAGCTCTTCCTTCGTGAGCGACACGTCGAGCTGCGTGCCGTGCCACGTGATCGGGAACGACAGCTCCGGCCACGATTCGGGAAGACGCGGATCGAAGCTCAGCTTTCCGCCGAAGTCGCGCATGCCGCCGAAGCCGTTCACCAGCGCCATCCAGACGCCGCCGGCGGCCGCAACGTGCACGCCGTCTGCGGCGTTATGATGCAGATCCGCCAGATCGACGAACAGGGAATGCTCGAAGTACTCGAGCGCGAGATCCTGATAGCCGACCTCCGCGGCCATCACGGCCTGCGCGACGCCCGACAGCGTCGAGTCACCCGTCGTGAGCGGGTCGTAGTACTCGAAGTCGGCGAGCTTCTCCTCGGGTGAGAACCAGTCGCCCTGCAGGAACTCGGCGAGCACGACGTCGGCCTGCTTCAGCACCTGGAACCGATAGATGACGAGCGGGTGGAAGTGCAGCAGGAGCGGACGCTGCGAGTCGGGAGTGTTCTCCAGATCCCACAGCTCGCGCTCGAGGAACAGCGCATCCTGCGGATGGATCCCCGCCTCCTCGCTGTACGGGATGAACATCGCATCGCCGAGCTCTTCCCATGAGTCGGCCTCGTCCGGGCGCATCGACAGGCGGTCGATCATCGCGCGATGCTTGTCAGGAGCGCGCTGTTCCAGCTGCCGCACCACGTGCGCTGCTGCTCGCAGGTTGAAGCGCGCCATGACGTTGGTGAACAGGTTGTCATTGACGACGGTCGTGTACTCATCGGGGCCCGTCACGCCGTGGATGTGGAAGCGGCCGTGCCGCCAGAATCCGAGCGTCGCCCAGAGCCGAGCCGTCTCGACCAGGATGTCGACGCCCTGCTCCGCCATGAACTGCTCGTCACCGGTGGCCCGCACATACTTCACGAGCGCATAGGCCACATCGGCATTGATGTGGAACTGTGCGGTTCCCGCCGCGTAGTAGGCCGACGCCTCCTCACCGTTGATCGTGCGCCAGGGGATCAGCGCGCCGGCCTCGCTCAGCTGCGTGGCCCGCCGCCGGGCCGCCGGCAGCATGTTGCTGCGCGCGCGCAGCGCGTTGCGCGCCCACCGCGGAGACGTGTAGTCGAGGAACGGCATCACGTAGACCTCGGTGTCCCAGAAGTAATGCCCGCTGTACCCCGACCCGGTCATGCCCTTCGCGGGCACACCCCACCCATCGGCGCGCGCGGAGGCCATCGCGATCTGCAGCAAGCACCAGCGGATCGCCTGCTGCATTCTGTCGTTTCCGGTCACCCGAACATCAGAGCGCGCCCAGAAGTCGTCGAGCCATGCGCGCTGGCGCTCGAAGTGTGCGTCGACTCCCTCGGTCATCGCGCGATCGAGCGTGCGGCGACCGCGGTCGATCAGCTCGCCCGCGGGCACACCGCGCGACGAGTGGTAGGTGACGAACTTCGTCACGGTCACGGGCACCCCCGCCTTCGCGTCGACGCGGAAGACGTTCCGGGCGATATCGGGCTCGATGAGGGCGCGCGACTCGTATTCGTTCTCGGTCTCGACGAGGTGATCCGCGATCACGGCGAGCGTCATGCCGCTCGACGCCGCGCGGTACGACAGCGTCGATCGCGCGTTCGCCTGCCAGTGCTCCTGCGGAATCAGCACGCGCTGCGTGATCTTCTCGGCCTTGCGCGGATCCGCGATGAGATCGGTCTGCGCTGCTCTGGGGCGCCCGCCGTACTCGTCTTCGCCGTCCTGCCGGTTGATGACCTGGCAGTTGACGACGACGGGCGCGTCGGCGTTGAGCACCGTGACCTTCATCTGCATCACGGCGAGATGCCGATCCTCGAACGAGATCAGCCGGTTCGATTCGAGCAGCACCTGCTTTCCCGTCGCCGTGACCCAGCGGATGCGTCGTCGCTGCGCAGCGTCGCGGAAATCGAGACTGCGCTCGTACTCGGCCATGTCGGCGAGATCGATCGACATGGGTTCGTCGTCGACGTAGACCCGCATCACCTTCGCGTCGGGCACATTGACGATCGTCTGACCGACCTCTGCGAAGCCGTAGGCGTTCTCGGCGTGCTGAATCGGCCACGTCTCATGGAAGCCGTTGACGAACGTGCCCTGCTCATGCGCGGCGCTGCCCTCGGGGTAATCGGCGCGCATGCCGAAGTATCCGTTGCCGCTCGCGAAGATCGTCTCGGTCACGCCGAGATCCTTGTCGCTGAAACGGGTCTCGACGAGCCGCCACGGGTCGATCGGGAAGCGTTCGCGGTCCATCATTCGGCATTCTCCACAAGGTCGATGAGGTCGTTGACGATCAGATCGGCGCCGGCGGCCCGCAGGGCGTCGTGCCCCGCACCACGGTCGACGCCGATCACGAGGCCGAAGCCGCCCGCTGCCCCGGCTTCGACACCGGCGATCGCGTCTTCGATGACGACGGTGCGCGCAGGGTCGGCTCCGAGTGCGCGCGCTCCCTCGAAGAACACGTCGGGTGCGGGCTTCGAAGGCAGGTGGCGCTGCTCGGCGACGAGGCCGTCGACGACGACCGGGAAGCGGTCACGGATCCCGGCCGCGTCGAGCACCGGGCCGGCGTTCTTCGAGCTGGAGACCACGGCGACGGGCATCGAAACCGATCGGAGCGCGTCCATGAGCGCGAGGGAGCCGGGGAATGCGGCGATGCCGTCGCGATCGAGTACCCGCATGAACACATCGTTCTTGCGGTTGCCGATGCCGCACACGGTCGGCTCCGACGGATCGTCCGCCGGGTCGCCCCAGGGCACTTCCACGTCGCGGCTGCGCAGCAGTCCGGCGACGCCGTCGTACCGCTTCTTCCCGTCGACGTACGTGTAATAGTCGTGCTCCGTGTAGGGCGGCGCGATCGCCCAATCGGCGAACAGCTCATCGAACATCGTCTGCCAGGCGTGCATGTGCACCTCGGCCGTCGGCGTCAGAACGCCGTCGAGGTCGAAGAGCACGGCATCGAACTCGGCGAGTCGCGGATCGGGGCGATGCGTCACTTCGGTCTCCGATCAACAGGTCGGGGCGGTGGTCTCCGCCAGCATATGTGCGCCGCGTCGCCGCGGGCGCATTACGACGCGACCGCGAGGGTCTGACGCGCGATCTCGACCTCTTCGTCGGTGGGGACGACGAGAACGGCGACGCGCGAGTCGTCGGACGAGATGCGCGTGATCTCTCCGCGGCGAGCGGATGCGTTGCGGTGCGGGTCCACGCGGATCCCCGCGAACGCGAGTCCGCGGAGCGCGCTCTCGCGGATGTGCGGCACGTTCTCCCCGACTCCGGCCGTGAAGCTGATGACATCGGCGCCCCCGAGCTGCGCGAGATACGCCCCCGCGTATGCGCGCAGACGATGGGTGTAGACGTCGATCGCGAGCTTCGCGCGCGCATCGCCTGCTTCGGCGCGCGAGGTGAGGTCGCGCATATCGTTCGCGCCGGCGAGCCCGATGAGCCCGCTCTTCTCGTTCAGCAGGCTGTCGAGCTGGTCTGTCGTGAGCTGCGCGCGTCGCTGGAGGTGCAGCAGGATCGCGGGGTCGAGGTCACCCGTGCGACTGCCCATCACGAGACCCTCGAGCGGAGTGAATCCCATGGAGGTCTCCACGGAACGGCCGCCGTCGATCGCTGTCGCCGATGCGCCGTTGCCGAGGTGGAACACGATCTGCTTCAGCTCGGTCAGCGGCCTCCCGAGGTGGGCGGCCGCGGCTTCGCTGACGAATTTGTGGCTCGTGCCGTGGAATCCGTAGCGGCGGATGCGGTGGCGCTCCGCCGTCGCTCCGTCGAGCGCGTAGGTGTATGCCTCGGCCGGCATGCTCTGGTGGAACGCGGTGTCGAACACCGCCACGTGAGGGATCGAGGCGAAGGCCGCACGGGCGGCGCGGATCCCCTGCAGCGCGCCCGGATTGTGCAGGGGAGCAAGCACCGCCAGGTCGTCGATGTTGATCTCGACGAGGTCGGTGATCTCCGTCGCCTCGAAGAAGCGCGCTCCGCCGTGCACGACCCGGTGCCCGACGGCGACGGGAGCGTAGTCGTCGAGCGACGGCCCGTGCTCGGCGAATGCGTCGAGCATGAGGCCGAACCCCTCGGTGTGATTCCGGATCTGCGCTCGCGTCTCGAACGCGTCGCCGTCCGCAAGGTGCTCCGTCCGGCCTGCTTCTTCGCCGATGCGCTCGACGAGACCGGAGGCGAGCACCCGCTCGCCCTGCATCTCGATGAGCTGGTACTTGAATGACGAGGATCCGCTGTTGACGACCAGAACCACGGCCATGGCTCATTCCCCCTGTGCCTGGACCGCCGTGATGGCGACCGTATTGACGATGTCTCCGACGAGCGCGCCGCGCGACAGGTCGTTGATCGGCTTGTTCAGCCCCTGCAGCACCGGTCCGATCGCGACGGCTCCCGCAGACCGCTGCACGGCCTTGTATGTGTTGTTGCCCGTGTTGAGGTCGGGGAAGACGAACACCGTCGCCCGCCCCGCGACCGCCGAGTCGGGCATCTTCGCGCGTGCCACGGCCGCATCCGCTGCGGCGTCGTACTGGATCGGTCCTTCGAGCGGCAGCTCCGGCGAGCGCTCGCGGGCGAGCGCTGTCGCCTCGCGCACCTTTTCGACGTCGGCCCCCGAACCGGACGCTCCGGTCGAGTAGGACAGCATCGCCACGCGCGGTTCGATGCCGAACCGACGCGCGGTCTGCGCCGAGGAGACCGCGATGTCGGCGAGCTGCTCGCTCGTGGGATCCGGGATCACCGCGCAGTCGCCGTAGACGAGCACGCGATCGGCCAGCGCCATGAGGAAGACGCTCGACACGACCGAGACGCCCGGACGTGTCTTGATGATCTCGAACGAGGGGCGGATCGTGTGCGCCGTGGTGTGAGAGGCGCCCGAGACCATGCCGTCGGCGTCGCCCATGTGCACCATCATCGTGCCGAAGTACGACGGGTCGGTGACGAGGTCGGCCGCCTTCTCGTAGGTCATGCCCTTATGCGCGCGCAGCCGCGCATACTCGGTCGCGAAGCGGTCGACGTAAACGGCGTCGAAGGGGCTCAGCACGTGCGCGCTCGAGATGTCGAGGCCGAGCTCGATCGCGCGCGAGCGCACCTCGAACGGCTCGCCGAGGATCGTCAGCTGCGCCACGCCCCGCTCGAGCAGGATCGCGGCCGCCTGCAGGATCCGGTCGTCGTCGCCCTCGGGCAGCACGATGTGCCGGCGAGCGGCGCGCGCCCTGTCGAGCAGCTGATACTCGAACATGAGCGGCGTGATCACATGGGCCTGCGCGACGCCGATCACACGGGTCAGTTCGGAGATGTCGACGTTCTGTTCGAACAGGCTGAGGGCACGGCTGTAGCGCTGCGGGCTCGAGGCCGCGAGCCGCCCGCGGGTGGAGACCACGCGCACCGCCGTCGAATAGGTGTCTCCCGAGCAGCGGATGATCGGGATCCGCGACGCGAACCCCTCGATCAGCGTCAGCAGAACGTCGGGGATGTCGAAGTCGCCGTTCAGCACGATTCCGGCGAGCGAGGGGAAGGTGCCGGACGCGTTCGCCGTGAGGGTTGCGAGCAGGGCGTCGGACCGGTCGGCGGGAATGATGACGACATCGCCCTCGGCCAAACGCGGGAGGATGTTCACCATCGACATCGCGGCGACCGTGACGCCGAGCGCCTCGCGGGCGAGCAGTGCGTCGTCGCCCTTGACGACCTCGCCGTCGACCGCGCGGAGGATGTCGGCCATCGTGGGCGCGACGAGCAGGCGGTCTTCGGGGATCGCCCACACTGGACTGTGCGGCGTGCGCTGGCGCACCGCCTCGATGATGTCGCGCGAGCGTTCTCCGTCTGCGCGGTTGACGATCGTGGCGGCGATCTCGGCGTTCGCGCGCGCGAGCTCGGCGACGGCGAGCGACGCGAGCTGTTCCATCTGCCGCGGAGAGCGCGCAGCGGCGGAACCCAGCTCAGCGACATGTCCCTGCGGTCTGCGCCCGCCGAGGACGAGCAGCACCGGAGTGCCGAGGTTGGCGGCGATGCGCGCGTTGTAGGCGAGCTCTGCGGGACTGCCGACGTCCGTGTAGTCGCTGCCGAGCACGACGACGGCGTCGCAGCGCGCCTCGACCCGCTTGAAGCGCGCGACGATCTCGGCGAGCGCGCCTTCGGGATCCGCTCGCACGTCGTCGTACGTCACGCCGATGCAGTCGGCGTAATCGAGATCGGTCCCGTCGTGATCGAGCAGCATCTCGAGCACGTAGTCGGGCTCGCTCACCGATCGCGCGATCGTGCGGAAGACTCCGACGCGCGGTGTGACACGGCTCAACGAATCGAGCACTCCGAGCGCGATCGTCGACTTGCCCGATTGCCCCTCGGCCGACGTGATGTAGATGCTTCTCGCCACGGGTCAAGCCTAGGGTGCGTTCGTCTGGCGCGCGCAGGTTCAGCTGCGATGAAAAAGACTCTCCGCGCACCCGACAGAGCCCGGTTACCCTTGCTACGTTTCCGTCCTGGGGGAGTTGGCCTGGGTGTCGTCACGCGGAGAGCCGTGAACAGTTTATCAGTCTCTCGAGGCGCTCCGCGTCGGTAGTGTGTGACGGGATGGCTGAGGCAACGATCACCCCCGAAGAGTTCCGCGAGACGACCGCGCGGATCAGCGCCGCCGTGCGGCGCGTGATCGATGGCAAAGATCATGCGATCCGCTCGGCCCTCATCGTGCTGCTCGCCGAGGGGCACCTGCTCGTCGAAGACGTGCCCGGCGTCGGCAAGACGATGCTCGCGCGCACCCTCGCCGCGACGATCGACGCCGAGGTGCGCCGGATCCAGTTCACCCCCGATCTGCTGCCCGGCGACGTCACCGGCGTGTCCGTGTTCAGCCCGTCATCGCGCGCGTTCGAGTTCACGCGGGGCGCCGTGTTCGCGAACGTCGTCATCGCCGACGAGATCAACCGCTCATCGCCGAAGACTCAGTCGGCGCTGCTGGAGGCGATGGAGGAGCGCCAAGTCACCGTCGACGGACGCACGCATTCCCTGCCCGACCCGTTCCTCGTGATCGCCACGCAGAACCCGCTCGAGATGGACGGCACGTATGCGCTTCCCGAGGCGCAGCTCGATCGTTTCATGATGCGCATCTCGATGGGCTACCCCGACGCCGATGCCGAGGTGCTCATGCTGCGCCAGCGCGACACGCAGAATCCGCTGTCCGAGATCCGCCCGGTCGTCTCGCTCGACGGCGTCAGCCGCCTCGTCGACTTCGCCCGCAGCGTGCACATGTCGCCGCTCGTCGAGACGTATGCCGTCGCGCTCGCGCAGGCCACGCGCTCGCACCCCGACCTGCGACTCGGCGCGAGTCCGCGCGCCACGCTCCAGCTCGTGCGCGCGGCGAAGGCGTGGGCTGCGCTGCAGGGGCGCGACTACGTCATCCCCGACGACGTCTCGGGCCTCGTGAGGTCGGTCTTCGGCCACCGTCTGATCCCGCAGCGCCATGCGGCGGGCCGGCGGTCGGCAGATCCCGTGCCGCGCGTCCTCGACCAGATCGTGCAGTCGGTCGCGGTTCCCGTCGCGGTCTGAGACTCCCATGCGCGGCCGGATCCTCCCCACGCTTCGTGGTGCCGGGCTGTTCGTCGTCGGCGCCGCGCTCATCGGCACCGGCGCTGCGCTCGACCGCGTCGAACTGACGTATTTCGGCGTGGTCTTCTGGGGCGTCGTCCTCGTCGCAGCCCTCACGGTCGCGCTCGCGCCATCGCCCACGCGGATCACGCGCTCGGGCCACCATGATCTGATCGCCGTCGGCGACCCGCTGCGCGTGGTCACGGACCTCTCCGGCGGATCCGTCGCCTTCCTCGAAAACGCCGCCGACGCCGTCTCCCCCGGCCTCGTGCAAGAGCAGCATGACGACCAGAACTCTCGCACTGCGGTCTCCTGGGTCACTCCGATCCGGCGCGGCGCGCACCGCATCGGCCCCGTGCGCGTCGAGATGCTGGCGCCGTTCGGCGTCGTCCGCGCTCAGCGCTCGATCGGTCCCGTCGATGAGGTGCTCGCCGTTCCATCTGTCGTGCCGCTCATATCGGTCCGGTCGCGCGGCGTCGACGACGGCGATCATCCGGCCCGCCATGACCGCAGCGGGCACGGCACCGACAATCTCGTGCCGCGTCCGTACGTCGCGGGCGATTCGATGCGTCGAGTGCACTGGCGGGCTTCCGCGCATCACGGCGACCTCATGGTGCGAGAGGAGGAGCGCGATCAGACCCCCGAAGCCGCCCTCGTGCTCGATTTGGACCCCGCGTCCTGGGAGGACGAGCGCGCGTTCGACAACGCCATGACGGCGTGCGTTTCGGTCGCCGCGCGCCTCGTCGCCGACGGATACGACGTCGCGGTCACCGCGGTCGATGGATCCCCGCTCGCCTCCGTCTCCTCGCGCGGAGGCCTCGACGAGCTGCTCACCGTGTGCGCAAGGCTGGAGCCGCTCGGACAGGGATCCGAGACGGCGGATCTTCCGCCGGGCGTCGGCCTCGTGATCGGCATCGGATCGGCCGTACCGCCGGCTCGCGCGCCCGTGCCCCACCTGCTGCTCGCCGCGTCCGACGACCACGCGTCGGCTCGCGGCTGGCGCACGGCCTCGCTGGACGCCGACGTCGCAGCGTCGTGGGCGGCCGCCATCGACGAGGTCGCGCGATGACGCGCCGGTCTGCGCGGCCCGGGGCGGGGATCGCTGCGTTCCTCGCCGTCATCACAGCTCTCCTCCCCCTCACCACGCTCCTGCTGCCGTCATGGCTGCTGCCGGTTTCTGCCGCGGTCCTCGCGATCACCGTGCTCGGTGCGCTCGGGCGGCGCTTCCACGCTGCGTGGGCTCTCATCGCTCAGACGCTTGCGCTCGTCGTGGTCACATGGTGGGCGTTCTTCCCTCACGTGCTCATCGGCGGCTTGCTGCCGTCCGGCGCAGGCTGGCAGCTGCTCGACGTGCTCGGTGCCGCGGGCGAAGAGCTGATCACCGGAATCGCACCGATGGAGGTCGGCGCACCGCTCACCTTCGTGCTGATCGTCGCGGCGACACTGATCGCAATCTTCGTCGACCAGGTCGCCGTGGCACTGCGCATGCCGATCGTCGCGACGCTCCCGCTCGTGGGCGTGTTCGTCGCTCCGCAGCTCGCCGTGCCGCGCGGCAACCACCTGCTGTTCGCGATCCCGTTCGTCATCGCCCTGCTCGCGCTCATCGCGCTCGGCGGATCCGCCGAACGTCAGGCCGAGCGCGACCGCACAGGCGCCGGAGCGGCCACCGTCGTGATCGCGGTGCTCGTCTCCGTCGTCGCGGTCGTCGTCGCCCCGCTGGTTCCCGTACTGCCCTCGGCCGATTCCGGGATCCTCGCGCGCGGCTCGTCCGTCAACGTGTCGATCGACCTCGGCAACGACCTGCGCACGGCATCGACCGATGAGGTGCTGCGGGTGCGCACCGAGCAGATCGGTGCGCCCTACCTGCGACTCGCGACGAACACCCTGTTCGACGAAGACGGCTGGCACATCGATGGCGGCCCATCCGGTCCGCTCGAAGAGGGCTTCGCCGAGGTGACGCCGTCAGGTCTCGTCGGCGAGATCGAGTCGGAGCAGACGCGCACCTGGGTGAGCGACGTCGAGCTCGAGGCCGAGTACCTGCCGGTTCCCGCACACGCGATCGAGGTGCGGGGCATGGGACCGGGCTGGCTCGCGATGCGCGACAGCCGCACCGTGCGGTCGGCTTCGGGGTCGTCGCAGGGCGTCAGGTATGTGACGACCGCGGTGACGCTCTCCCCCTCCCGCGAGCAGCTCGACGCCTCGCCTTGGGTGTCGTCGAGCCAGCGCGCGACCGCCGAGCTGCCGGGCGCGTCGCTGCGCGTCGAGGGATCCGTCTTCAACGGGGCCATCGGAGACACCGCGCGCGAGGTCACCGCCGATGACCGTACGCCGTACGAGGCCGCGCTGAGCCTGCAGTCGTGGTTGCGCGGCCCCGACTTCGAGTACTCGCTCGAGACCCCCGTCGAGGAGGGTTTCGACGGCAGCGACGCCGAGGCGACCGAGCAGTTCCTCGTGACGCGCGAGGGATACTGCGTGCACTTCGCGTCGACGTTCGCGCTCATGGCTCGTTCGGTCGGAATTCCCACGCGCGTCGCGATCGGGTACCTGCCGGGAACGACCACGAACGAGCGCGTGGACGACCTGCCGGTGTATTCGGTCACTGCCGATCGGCTGCACGCATGGCCCGAGGTGCACCTCGTGGGCATCGGCTGGGTTCCGTTCGAACCGACCCCGAGCATCGCTCAGGCCCAGAGCGTGGTCGCCCCGGCCGGATCCGCGGGAGCGGGCGCGGAACAGCCCGAGGTCGAGCGCACGCAGGCACCGCGGGATGAGGAGACGGCCGCCCCGACGCCGACCCCGACCGTCACCGAGTCGCCGAGCAACGGACGCGACCGGTCGGGCTCGGCCGCCGTCGCGGCACGGACCCTGCAGGTCCTCGCCCTCGCGCTCGCCGCCGCGCTGATCCTCACCGCGCCGGCACTCACGCGCATGATGATCCGCAGGATCCGGCTGCAGGCCGCCGCTCGGGGCGACGTCGCCGCCGCCTGGCGCGAGGCGCGCGCGATCGCGATCGACGCTCGGGTCCCACTCGCGCCGTCCGATTCGCCGCGCGCCATCGGATCCGCGATCGTCGCCGCGGGTGCCGACGCCGACGCGGCCCGCGCGCTCACCGCCGCCGTCGAGGAGGCGCTGTTCTCCGCGGAGCCCGCCGACCCCGGCGATCTCTCGGTTCCTCTTCGGGTCGTGGGGCGCGGCCTTCGACCGGACGGGCCGTGGGCAGGCGTGCGGCGCGCACTGCTGCCCCGATCCCTCTGGAAGCGGAAATGAGAGAGGGCCCGACCGAATGTCGGGCCCTCTCACGTATGGCGGTGCCTAGGGGATTTGAACCCCTGATGGGAGTTACCCCCCATACACGGATTCCAGCCGTGCTCCTTAGGCCGCTCGGACAAGGCACCGTAGACGATTCTACGGCATGCAGTGCCATGGTCCTGACCGCCGGTGAGCGTCAGTGGTTGCGGAGCTCGGTGATCAGCTCAGCTTTGCGCTTCGAGGAGTAGCCCTTCAGACCCAGTTCTTTCGCGCGCTTTCGCAGCTCGGGCACGGTCCAGTCGTCGTAGCTTCCCGATTCGCCGCCCTTTCGACCGACCTCGGACCGCCCCTTCTTCGTGCCTCCGGCGGCGTTCGAGATGCGCGCGGCCTTCTCCTTCGACGCGCCTTCTGAGCGCAGCGTCTCGTACAGTTCGGGGTCTTTGAGCGACGATTCGCGATTCCGCGGCATGGCATGTCCCTTCTCTCGACGTGACTGCTGTGGACGTGATCTCCACCCTGCCGCCCGACCCAGCTCGGGGCAAGGCCCGCGCAAAAATCGCCTGTTCGCGCCGCGGTGCCGCCGAGGGGAGTACGATGTGCGTCCGTCGAGCTCAGCCGGCGTCGCGCCAGAGGTGCACCGCACCGCTCTCCTCCACGGTTACGACGGATCCGCCGCCCGCACCGGCGAATGCGCCGACGAGCGAGTCGGAGCGGGCCGCTCCGGTGCGGTCGAGCGCCGCCGTCTGCGCACCGGATGCGACCCAGACATATCCGGCAGCGTCGATCGCCGTCACCTCGTCGGCGACGACCTCCGCCGCACCGGGCCAGGGCCGTTCGTCACCCGCCGCGTAGGTGACGACGGCGTGCTCGTCAGGGTCGAGCCATGCCGCGATGTCGTCGGCGGCGACCGGTGCCGACAGAATCGCGCCGACGTCGACCGGCTCGCCGCTCGCCGTGGCGAACAGGGCGGCCTCCGGGGTCCATGCCGCGGCGATCGTGCCCGTTCCGCCGATCCACTCGCCGGCGGATCCTGCCTCCCACATCTGCTCGCCGCTCGCGGCGTCGATTCCCACGAGCGCCCCCTGGTCATCGCGCGGATCCTCGGTGCGGATCGCGGTGACGACGTCGCCCGCGATCGATGAGAGCACGATGCCGCGCTCGACCCAGCGGAGCTCGCCGCTCGACGCATCGACCACGGCGCCCATGCTCATGGGGGCGCCGTCCGCGGACTGCGCCTCGATGTTCGCGATCACGACGTCGGACGTGGCATCGACGACATCGGTGTGCACACTGATCCCCTCGACATCGTCGCCGAGGTGCGGAGTGAGGTCGCTCGTCCAGACGACGCTTCCCCCGGTCGCGTCGAGCATGATGAGCCCCGAGCGGTACGGGGTCGTCTCGCTCCCGTTGCTGAACAGCGGCACCGCGTAGCCGGGCCCTCCCCGTTGGACGGCCCCGGCGGCGAACTCGAGGCGACCGGATCCGAATCCGGCATCGAACACGAGCTGAGCGGCCTCGCTCGTCGTGATGTCCCACGCGAGCTCACCGGTCGTCGCATCGTAGGCGTCGAGCATGATCACGTTGAGGTCTCCGGGGCGCGTCGCGAGCACGCGGCCGGCGGCGATGCCGTGCACGGCGGACCGATCGGCTTCCGCGTACACGGGCTCGCCCGCGAGCGGAACCTCCTCGAGCGCGAGGTCGGGAAGCCCGTCTCCGGCGTAGGCGTCGGGAGCCTCGGATTCGGCGACCTGAGGTGCCGGTTCCGTGCCGCCGGGAGAACAGCCCGTCAGACCGAGAGCGACCGCGACGAGCGCCGCGACTGTGCAGTTGGCCTTTCCGAAATCCACGTCGCTCACAGTAGCTCACGGCGCCGGGCCGTACGCCAATTAAGGTGGAGCGAGGCAGCGAGAATTCGAGGAGCATCTGTGGAACAACGAACCCTGGGAAGAACCGGTCGCGACGTGTCCGTCGTCGGGCTCGGCACCTGGCAGCTCGGTGCCGATTGGGGTAACGTCAACGAGCTCGAGGCACTCGACGTGCTCGACGCGGCCGCCGACAGCGGGGTCACGTTCTTCGACACCGCCGATGTCTACGGCGACGGCCGCAGCGAGCAGCGCATCGCAGCGTGGCGTCGCGCGAACCCCTCGTGGAACGGCACGGTCGCGACCAAGATGATCCGCCGCGCACCGCGGCCGTCGATGCGGTACGCGTCGATCGAGAACTTCCGGGACTGGACCGATCGCTCGCGGCGCAACCTCGGCGTCGACACCCTCGATCTCGTGCAGCTGCACTGCCCGACCGATGATGTGTTCGCGTCGGACAGCGTCTTCGACGACCTCGATACACTCGTCGACGAGGGCGCGATCGCAGCGTACGGCGTGAGCGTCGAGACATGCGCGCAGGCACTGTCAGCGATCGCGCGACCGAACCTCGCGAGCGTGCAGATCGTCTTCAACGCGTTCCGCCAGAAGCCTCTCGAGCACGTTCTGCCCGCAGCGCGCCGGGCCGGCGTCGGCATCATCGCTCGCGTCCCCCTCGCCAGCGGTCTGCTGTCGGGCCGCTATACGGCCGACACGACGTTCGCCGACGATGACCACCGCTCGTTCAACCGCTCGGGCAGCGCATTCGACATCGGCGAGACGTTTTCCGGCGTCGATTTCACGACCGGCGTCGATGCGGCGTCCGAGTTCGCGCGTCTCGCGCGCGAGCACGGCCTCGATCCCGCGCAGGCCGCCCTCGCCTGGGTGATCGGACAGCCCGGCGTGACGAGTGTGATCCCCGGCGCTCGCAGCGAGCAGCAGGCCACCTCGAACGCGCGCGCGGCTGAGGTCGGTGCTCTGCCGAAGGATCTGACCGCGGCGATCACCGCGCTCTACGACGAGAAGATCCGCCCGCAGGTGCATCACCGCTGGTGACGCACAATGAGGATCGGCCGGCCCCACGGGGCCGGCCGATCCTCATTGCGTCTGAGCAGCGTCACTCCTGGTCGGAGTCCCGCTCCTCCGCCTGGTGTCGAACGGGAGCGCTCGTCTGGTCGCGGACGGGAGTGCTCGTCTGCGGAGACTCGTCGCGCTGCTGACCGTTCGCGATGCCGTGCCCGATCGCCTGGCCCTGCAGCATGGCCGACAGATCGATTCCTGTCGTCTCGCGCACCGTGTCGAACATCGTGCGCATGCCCATCGCGGCCTCGCCGGCCATGTGGGAGGACGCGCCGCCCTCGCCCGAGCCGGACAGCACGGTGACGTTTCCGACCGTGGCGTAGCCCTTCGCGAATTCGGTCATCATGGGCACCAGCACGTCGAGCGAGCGCTGTGCGAGCACGGCGTCCTGGTTCTTCTTGAGCGCCTCGGCCTCGGCCTCGATGGCCGCGGCCTTCGCCTCACCGGCGAGACGGATCGCGTCGGCGTCGGCCTGAGCCCGCGCGCGCTTCGCGTCGGCCTCTGCTTCGGCCTGCACCCGGATCGCTTCGGCCTCGCGCTCGGCCTTCTGGGCGTCGGCTTCGGCGGCCTTGATGCGGGCGTACGCATCGGCATCTGCCGCCTGGCGCTGCTCGTACAGCCCGATGTCGGCCTCGCGCCGCTGCACATCTGCGGCTGCCTCGGCGTCCTTGACGGCCGCGTAGGCACGAGCATCGGCCTTCTTCTGCTCGTCGTATGCCGCGGCATCGGCGACGCGCTTCACGTCGGCATCCAGCTGCGCCTGCTTGTTCTCGGCCTGCTGCATGAGCACGCCCTGCTCGGCACGCGCACGCGCGAGGGCTTCGGCCTGCTCGGCCTCGGCGCGCGCTTCACCGACATCGGCCGCGGCGGACGCCTCGTTCTTGTCGTACGCCGTCTGCTCGACGAGCGTCTCCTCGCTGGTCGCGATCTGACGAGCCTTGATCTGACGGTTCGCGTCGATGCGCGCGATCTCGGCCTGGCGCTTCACCTTGGAGACCTCTTCCGCACCGAGGGCGTCGATGTAGCCGTTCTCGTCGGTGATGCCCTGGATCTGGAAGCTGTCGAGGACGAGCCCCTGCTCCTCGAGGTCGCTCTTGATGAGCGTCGCGATCTGGTCGCTCAGCTCCTGTCGATCACGCATCAGCTGCTCGACCGTCAGCGTCGCGACCACGCCGCGCAGCGCACCTTCCAGCTGCTCCGTCGTGAAGACCTCGATCGCTTTGTCCTGCGACACGAACCGCTCGGCGGCGCGCGCGATCGCCTCGCGCTCGGAACCGACCTTGACGAGCGCGACGCCCGTCACATCCACCGTGACGCCCTGGATCGACTGGGCCGTCGGCTGCACCATGATCTGGCGAGCGCGGAGCGACAGCGTCTCGGCGCGCTGCGTGATCGGGTTGACGATGGCACCGCCGCCGCGAATGACCGTGACCGCTGTCGTCGGGCCCGACCCCTTCTTCGACTTGCGTCCGACGATGACCAGCGCTTCGTCCGCGCGGGCAACCTTGTACCACGCACGCATCAGCAGCGTCACGATCAGCGCGATGATTCCGACGACGACAAGCAGGATGATGATCCCGATGACGATGCCGACACTGCCGATGGCAGCGAAGAATCCGCCCACGTTTCTCCCCTTCTTCGCGCCGACGGAGGATGACCTCGTTGAGGCGAACGTCGACGAATGTGATTCCAGCCTATTAAAAGGACGCCCTCGGTGCACTCGCAGAATCCCGCACCGGGAGGCGCTCAGGCCCGCCGCCTAAACTGGCCCCATGGCTTCAGCGATCGATCCCGCCGGCGTGGGCCCGCGCGTCACCGCTCTGGACGCGCTCCGGCTCGTCAGCGAACTCCTCGCGTTCGCGGCGCTCGCCCTGTGGGGCTTCCTTGCGTGGAACGCTCCGTGGAGCTTCGTGTGGGGCATCGGCGCGCCCCTGCTCGCGATCCTCGTGTGGGCTCTCTTCCTCTCCCCCAAGGCCGTCTTCCATCTGCCGCGCCTCGTGCGCGCGGTGATCGAGCTGCTCGTCTTCGCGAGCGCCACCGTCGCGCTATGGGGTCTCGGCATGCCGTGGGCGGGACTCGCGGTCGGCGTCTTCTGCGTCGTGATCGGCGTGCTGGTGGGGCGACGCGAACTGCGCTGAGAGCGAGGACTCACCACTCCCTCAGCGGATCGTGAATTGTTCGTGATCTTTTCGACACCCGCTGGCGTGCGACGCCGCCTAGCATGTTGAAGAGGTATGCGAGAAGTCCATGCCCCGGGGGAGATGACGATGACCGACGTGGTGACGAGACCAGCGGATTCGGCGGATGAATCCGCCGCGAGCGAGCCTCGCGTGGAATGGGCCGCCGCCGAGCCGAAGAAGCGCTCCCCCAAGAAGTACTGGCTCGGCATCGGCATTCCCGCCGTGGCGGTCGTTATCGCGGGCGGCATCGCGTTCGTCGGCACCACGTTCACGGCTCCTGGCGTCTCGGCGCTCGGCACCGACCTCGGCATGATGAATGTCGCAGACATCGAACAGACGATCGCCGACGGCGTTGCGAATTCGACGATCACGGTCGCCGTCGAAGGCGAGACGAAGACGTTCACGGGCGACGAGCTCGGCCTGGGCGTCGATGCCGCAGCTGCCGCGCAGAGCATCAAGGACACGCACCGGCTCTGGCAGGTCGGCGAGTGGAACCCGGGCGCGATCGACGCCGACGTGACGATCGACGAGGCGGTCACGAGCTCCGCGCTTTCCGACGCGTTCGCCGACCAGTACGTCGATCCGGTCAACGCGCAGATCACGTTCGCCGACGGTTCGTACACCGTCGTGCCCGACGAGATCGGCAGCGGCATCGACGCGTCCGCTCTGGCGGCCTCGGTCGCCGAGCAGCTCGCCCGTGCCAACCCCGTGCAGGCCCTCGCCTCGGGCGAGACGCTCCTCGCCGCGGGGGATGCGCCGAGCATCTCGGTCAACGCGAAGATCACCGAGATCGAGGCGCTGCTGACGGCCGACGAGGCGAAGCAGACGGCATCGAAGCTCAATGCGGCCATCGACGGGGTCACCTTCACGCTCGACGGCGACACCGTCGACGAGGTGCCCGCCGAGAAGGTGGCCTCGTGGCTCGATGTGTCGGTCACCGACGACGGCGAAGTCGATGTCGCCCCCGACACGAAGGGCATCCAGGCATACGCCGACGCCCTCCCCGCCAAGGTTGACCGCGAGTCCGTCGACAGCGACGTGATCGTCGACGGCGCGGGCAACGTGCTGAAGACCGAGAAGGAAGGCCTCGACGGCTACAAGGTCTCGTCGACCAAGGGCGCCGCCGACGCGATCGCCGAGCAGTTGGCGAGCCTGGAGCCCGCGAGCTTCGCAATGGCCGGTGAGAAGGTCGCGCACGAATCCACCGAGCGCTTCCGTCGCGCGGTCGTCTCGAAGAGCGACGGGCACTCGTACTTCTACGAGTCGGTCAACGGCGGCGAGGAGAAGCTCGTCAACTCGATGCCGATGGCGCTCGGCACCCCCGGGCACGACACGCAGGTCGGCGAGTACTCGGTCTACGGCCAGCTCACGACGCAGAACATGGGGTCCTGCGACGCCGAGGGCAACTACGTGCCGGGCGGGCGATTCGACTACTGCACGGCGAACGTTCCCTACGTCACGTACTTCAACGGCGACCAGGGATTCCACGGCACCTACTGGCACAACACCTTCGGGCAGGGCGCGTATATGAGCCATGGCTGCGTCAACCTCCGCGAGGGCGACGCCGAGTGGGTGTACCGTTTCCTGCAGGTCGGTTCGCCGGTCTCCGTGCGCGCGTAACCCCCGGTCGAGAGTTCCCCCGCGTCCCGGAGTGCTCTACGCTGAGGGCATGAGCGAACTCCACGTCGAAGAACTGTCGGCAGGCACGATCGTTGCGGCCAACAGCCTGAGCCTCAAACCTGGTCAGGAAGAGTTCATCGCGCCCACGACCTATGCGGTGGAGATGGGTGTCGCGGATCCGCAGAAGACTTGGCAGAGCGTCGTCCTCGAGGGCGAACACGTCGTCGCCTTCATTCGGGCCTACTTCGACCCCGAGGCCACGAGCGACTATCTGCGTGCGGCGCTGTGGCGCATCAACGTCGATGCCGAGGCGCAGGGCCGCGGCGCGGGACGGTTCGCCGTGGAGGCCGTGATCGCCGAGGCGCGCCGTCGCGGCTGTGAGCGGCTCACGGTCGTGTACGAGGCCGGCGAACTCGGTCCCGAAGCATTCTTCCGCCGTGTCGGCTTCGTTCCCGTCGGCGAATCGGAGTACGGTGAAGTCGTCGCCGAAGTCATTCTGTGATCAGGCGCTCTGACTGACAGCGAGGATCTTCTCTCCTCCCCCGACCAGACCTTCGCTGTCATTCTCAGGCTGCGGCCCCGCACGGACGGTGCGGGGCCGCAGTGCCGTCTCAGACCAAAGATTCCTGCCATGCGCGGTGCAGCTGCGCGAACTTGCCCGTGCCGCGCTTGAGGGTGTCGGGATCGTCGTCTTCGATGATCTCGCCGTGCTCCATCACAAGCACGCGGTCAGCGATCTCGACGGTCGACAGACGATGCGCGATGATGATCGCCGTACGGTCCGCGAGCAGCGTCTGCAGCGCCGTCTGGATCGCGCGCTCCGACGGAATATCGAGCGATGCGGTCGCTTCGTCGAGGATCAGCACCTTCGGATCTGCGAGGAACGCGCGCGCGAACGACACGAGCTGACGCTGCCCCGCCGACACACGGCCGCCGCGCTTGTTCACGTCGGTGTCGTATCCGTCGGGAAGCTGCTCGATGAACTCGTGCGCGCCCACCGCCTTCGCCGCTGCCACGATCTCGTCGAACGACGCATCGGGCCTGCCGAGCGCGATGTTGTCGGCGACGGAGCCGCTGAACAGATACGCCTCCTGGGTGACCATCACGATCGCGCGCCGCATGTCGCTCTGCGACAGGTCGCGCAGATCGATGCCGTCGAGCAGCACCCGTCCGCTCGTCGGATCGTAGAAACGCGAGACGAGCTTCGCAAGCGTCGATTTGCCCGCCCCGGTCGTACCGACGAGCGCGATCGTCTGGCCCGCCGGGATGTCGAGTCGGAAGTCGGGAAGGATCGTCTTGCCTTCGCCGTATCCGAACGTCACATCGTCGAACACGAGGTGGCCGTCGGCCTCCTCGAGCGGCACCGGCTTCTTCGCATCGGGCACCGACAGCCCCTGCTCGAGCACCCCGGAGACCTTCTCCAGTGCGGCCGATGCCGACTGGAACGAATTGACGAACATCGCGACCTCTTGCAGCGGCGTGAAGAAGTTGCGCACGTACAGAACAGCCGACAGGAGCAGCCCGACGGAGAACTCGCCCCATGTGATCCGCACTCCGCCCCAGAGCACCACGAGACCGATCGCGATCGCGGAGATCGCCATGAGCGCCGGCTCGAACGTGCCGAATAGCCGGATCACCTTCATGTTCGCTTCGCGGTAGTTCCACGAGAGCCTGCCGAACGATACCTCGTTGCGCGGCTCGGTCCGGAACGCCTTACCGGCGCGGATTCCCGTCATCGTCTCGACGAACTTCACGATCACCTGCGCACTGATCACGCGAGTACCGCGGTACGCGCGCTGGCTCGCCCGGTAGAACCACCGGAGGAGGAACGCCAACGGAACGAAGGTCAGCATGATGATGACACCCGAGTTCCAATCGACGAGGATCAGCGCGATGAGCGTGAAGACGCCGTAGAGCACCCCGTTCACCAATTGGGTGAGGCCGCCGTTCAGCAGCTCACGGATCGTGTCGAGGTCGCTCGTCTGACGCGAGATGATGCGGCCCGACGTATACGTCTCGTGGAACTCGAGGCTGAGCCGCTGCGTGTGCCGGAACACTCGCGTGCGCAGATCGAGCAGCACCGTCTGCGTGACTTTGGCGGCGAGCACGTCGTACCAGGCGAGCAGTCCCGCCCCGGCCACCGCGGTCACCGCATATGCGCCGGCGATGAGCCAGGTCGGTCCCCAATCGTCATCATCGAGCACGGCCGGGAGTGCCGCATTGACGCCGAGGCCGAGAAGCGCCGGGCCGAGCACGCGCACGGCGGTCTGCGCCACGACGACGATCGCCGTCACGATGACGCGCCACTTCATGGGGGCGAGCAGGGATCCGAGCAGCCGCAGCGATCGCTGTCGAATCGCCCTGCTCTCCTCCCTGTTGTAATTGAGCCGGTCCTCGCCGGAGACTCCGTGCACGGACGAACTCATCGGTCGGCCTCCTGGTCTTCGAACGCGCGAGCGGGGTCGACTCGCTGCGCACTGTCTTCGCGGTCTTCATGCTCGAGACTCGACAGCACCGATCGATAGCGCGCCGACCTGGCCATCAGCTCGCTGTGCGCGCCGACTTCGACGACGCGACCATCCTGCAGCAGGGCGACGCGATCGGCGAGTGCGACCGTCGACGGGCGGTGCGCCACGATCAGGGCCGTGGTGCCGGCGAGCACGCTGCGGAGCCCCACCTGCACCTTCTCCTCCGTATTGACGTCGAGCGCCGACAACGGGTCGTCCATCACGAGCACCTTCGGACGCGCGGCGACCGCGCGCGCCAGAGCGAGCCGCTGACGCTGACCGCCGGAGAGGCTCATCCCCTCTTCGCCGATCATCGTCTCGACCCCGTCCGGCAGATCGTCGACGAACGACGCCTGCGCGACCTCGAGCGCCTCGCGCATCACCCGATCGGCCTCATCGGACAGGACATCGAGATCGTCGCGCCCCAGCAGCACGTTCTCGCGCACGGATGCGGAGAACAGCGTGGCGTCTTCGAAGGCGGTCGCGATGTGGGTGCGCAGTTCGACGAGCCGCATGTCGCGCACGTCGACGCCGTCGAGGGTGACGCGTCCGCTCGTGACGTCGTACAGGCGCGTCGGCAGCGTCGTGAGCGTCGTCTTGCCCGAACCCGTCAGGCCCACGAGCGCCATCGTCTCGCCGGGCTCGAGAGCGACGTCCACACCGTCGAGCAGGTCGCGCTCGTGATCTCGCGCATCCTGGTAACGGAAGTGCACGTCTTCGAACGCGAGAGCCCCTCGAGGCTCCTCGATCCGGATCGGCGAGACCGGATCGGTGATCGTGTCGACCGTGTCGAACACCTCGAACACGCGATCGGTCGACGTACGCGCGTCGAGGAGGAAGGAGAACAGGAAGCCGATCGATTCGATCGGCCACCGCAGGATCGTCGCCATCGCGAAGAACGCGAACAGCTGCGCGACGTCGATCTGACCGTCAGCGGTCAGCCAGATCCCGAAGGCCAGACACACCGCGAACGCGATCTCGGGCATCAGAACGAGAATGAAGTCGACGCGCGCGATCGCCCGCGCCTTGCGCATCTCCGTGCCGCGCAGCGTCTCGGCCTGCACGCGGAAGTTCTTCAGCGCGTACGGTCCGCGCCCGAATGCTTTGAGCACGCGGATCCCGTGCACGCTCTGCTCGACGCTCGTGGCGAGATCGCCCTGCTGATCCTGACTCATGCGGGTGAGCCGGCCATAGGTGCTCTCGAACCTGACGGCGGAGACCCACAGCGGGATTCCGGAGACGACGAACACCGTGCCGAGCCCCCAGTGCCATTGGAACAGCAGCACCGACCCGATGATCACCGTGAGCAGATTCACGACGAGCATGATCAGGCCGAACGCCATCCACCGCCGGATCACGTTGAGGTCCTGCATCATGCGGCTGAGCAGCTGCCCTCCCTGCCACCTGTCGTGGAATTCGATGGGGAGCTTCTGCAGCCGGTTGTAGAACGTCTGGCGCAGGTTGTACTCGATCGCGGTCGCGGGCGCGAGCACCAGCCAGCGGCGCAGCCAGACGAGGCCGGCCTCGACGAGCCCCAGCCCGAGCACGGCGACGGCCCCCCAGACCACGGCGGTCGTTGCACCGGAGGAGAGCGGCCCCCCGACGATCCACTCGAGGGCGGTCGGGATCAGCAGCGCCACGACCGACGCGCCGAGCGCCGACACGCCGCCCAGCAGGATCCGAGGAAAGTCCTTCTTGGCGAACGGAATCAGTCGGCCGAGGGCGCGGTGAACGGGGAGATGATTTCGTGGGGAATCGGACATGATGCCTTTGCTCGTACGAAGCGCAGAAAACGCGACAGCCTTTCAGCTTAGACCAAGCTGAAAGGCTGTCGCGTGCCGATTTCGAGAATCAGTGGAAGAAGTGGCGCTCCCCCGTGAAGTACATCGCCACGCCGCGCGCCTTGGCGAGTGCGATCGTCTCGTCGTCGCGCACGGATCCGCCCGGCTGGATGATGACCTTCACGCCCGCGTCGATGAGCACCTCGGGGCCATCGGAGAACGGGAAGAACGCGTCGGACGCGGCGATCGCGCCCTCGACGCGGTTTCCGGCCCGCTCGACGGCGAGGCGGCACGAGTCGACACGGTTGACCTGCCCCATGCCGATGCCGACGGTCGCGCTGCCCTTCGCGAGCACGATGGCGTTCGACTTCACCGCTCGACAGCTCTTCCACGCGAACACGAGGTCGGCGAGCGGCACATCGGGCTCCTCGCCCGCGACCAGCTGCCAGTTCTTCGCGACCGATTCGAAGTCGTCGTCGGGGAACAGGTCGGCGTCCTGCAGGAGCAGGCCGCCCGACACGAGGCGCACGTCCATGCGCTCCTGCTGCCAGTTCGTCGGCAGCTTCAGCAGGCGCAGGTTCTTCTTCGCTTTGAAGACCTCGAGAGCCTCGGGCTCGAAGTCGGGGGCGACGATGACCTCGGTGAAGATGTCGCGCAGGTTCTCCGCCATCTTGAGCGTGACGGGCCGGTTGGCCGCGATCACGCCGCCGAACGCCGACAGCGGATCGCACTCGTGCGCGCGCAGGTGTGCGCTCGCGATCGGATCGAGCGCCTTCGAATCCGCGATCGCGAGTCCGCACGGGTTCGCGTGCTTCATGATCGCCACGGCCGGCAGCACCATGTCGTACGCGGCGCGGAGCGCGGCATCCGCGTCGGTGTAGTTGTTGAACGACATCGGCTTGCCCTGCAGCTGCTCTGCCTGCGCGATGCCGTGTCCGCCCACGCGCGTGTAGATCGATGCGCGCTGGTGGGAGTTCTCGCCGTACCGCAGATCTTCGATCTTCTCCGCCTGGATCGTCAGGTGCTCGGGCAGCGTCTCGGTGCCCTGCATCGTCTCCTCCGCGAACCACTGCGCGACGGCCGTGTCGTAGGCGGCGGTGTGGGCGAAGGCGCGTGCGGCGAGCTCCTTGCGGTCCTGGAGCGCCGTGCCGCCGCTCTTCACCGACTCGATGATCGACGGATACGACGACGGATCGACGACCACGGCGACGCTCGCGTGGTTCTTCGCCGACGCGCGAACCATCGCGGGGCCCCCGATGTCGATCTGCTCGACGACGTCATCGGCCTTCGCACCCGATGCGACCGTCTCGACGAACGGGTAGAGATTCACGACGACGAGCTCGAAGGGCGCGATGTCGAGCTCGGCGAGCTGCGACTCGTGCGCCTCGAGGCGGAGGTCGGCGAGAAGCGCGCCGTGCACGTTCGGGTGCAGCGTCTTGACGCGCCCGTCGAGCATCTCGGGCACGCCCGTCACTTCGGCGACGTCGGTGACCTCGTGACCCGCGGAACGGATGCGCGCCGCGGTCGAGCCGGTCGACACGATCTCGACACCGGCCTCGGCGAGCGCCTCGGCGAGCGAGAGCAGGTCTGTTTTGTCACTGACCGAGATGAGCGCTCGCTTGATCGGGACGACGTCGCGGTGGCGGTAGAGCGAGGGGTCGTGGCTCGGGCCGGCCATGTGGTGTCTCCTTGGTTGTGTGGGTGGTGACGAGGACAGGTCGAGATCGCCCGCGGCGATGCGGCGCACGACATCGATGAGAAGGCGCCGTTCGACGGGCTTGATGCGGTCGTGCAGGCTCTCCTCGGTGTCGTGCGGCTCGATCGCGATGCGCTCCTGCGCGAGGATCGGGCCGGTATCGACGCCGCCGTCGACCTGGATCACGCTTGCGCCGGTCTGCGAAGCGCCCGATGCGAGAGCGTCGCGCACGCCGTGCGCGCCGGGGAACTCGGGGAGATAGGCGGGGTGCGTATTGATGATGCGCGGCGCGAATTCCGCGACGAGGCCGTCGGGCAGCAGGCGCATGAGTCCGCTCAGCACGATGAGATCGGGATTCGACGCGCGCAGCTGCATCGCGAGCGCCTCGCCCCACGCGGCGCGCGTCGGGTAGGCGGCGTACGGCACCGAGAAAGACGGGATGCCGAAGTGGTCGGCGTGCGCGAGGCCCTCCGCGTCGCGGTCGGCTCCGACCGCCACGACGCGGGCGGGGTAATCGGCCTCTGCTGCCGCGTCGAGGAAGGCGCGCAGGTTCGAGCCCGCCCCGGAGATCAAAACGGCAACTTTCAGCACCCCGTCAGTCTACGTGTCTGCCGAGACCGCACTGGTTTCGTCGTCCGACAGATCCGACCAGGTGAGCTGCCGGCGCATCGGGGTGAGCAGCAGGATGGCGGCGCCGAGCAGGGCTTCGAGGCCGACGGCGAGCGCCGCAGGCCCCGCGTCGGCGCCGATCTCGGCGAGCCTGCCAGGACCCATGGACCCGCCGGAGACGGCCGCGATCAGCGCGGCGAGCGCGCCCGATCCGACGGCGATGCCGACGGCGATCACGACGCGCGGGCCGTAGTGCTCGTCGCCCGTTCCCTCGTGCGCCCAGTCGTCGGCGTAGGCGCGACGCGCGATCCAGCCGGCGAGGGCTCCGAGTGCGACGGGCACGAGAGCGATGAGCAGCAGCCATCCGGATCCGCCCTCGGGCAGGACGCCGAAGATCGGAACGCCGGGAACGACGCCGAGCGAGGTCCCCGAGGGTGAGACAGCGGTGTCGGAGCCGAGCGCGAAGCCCGGTCCTGCGATCCAGCTGATGCCCCAGCCGATCATCGTCGGCACATATGCGAGCTGCACGAGCGTCAGCGTGGTCGCGCCGACGACGTCGGCGTGCGTGCGCTCGAACAGCGTGACGATCTCCCCGCCGTTCAGCGCCACGAGGGCGGCGAGGATCGTCGCGGACGCGCAGACGAGGCCCACGACGACGACCGCCGTACCGCGCACGATGAGCGGCGGAACGTCGCGCCAGACGGGCCCCCACCCGTCGACGACGTCCTGGATCCGGTCGATCGCCCCGCCGTCGCCGTCTCGCCAGGCTGCGCGCACGGCTCCCGCGAGCGCGCCGACCGCGTACACCGCAGACGGCAGCACGATCGCCTGCCAGGTGGTCGCGTCGGCCACCTCGTTGCCGCTCGTGAGCTGCACGCCGGCGGCGGCGAGCACGAAGACGACGATGCCGGTCGACAGAGCGATCAGCGGGGCGCCGGATTGAACGGCGCGGCGGCCCGAGCGCGCCGCGAAGAACAGGGTGAACGCCGCGAAGAGCAGCGGGGCGACGCTCAGCCAGAACACGGATCCGGCGTCGGGGATCCCGAGGACCGCAGCGAACTCGCTGGCGTCGATGTGCACCGGCACGACGTGCCCGAGCTGCCAGACGCGCGCGGTGGCCGGCCAGAGGGCGTCCCAGGCGCCGGCATCGCCGAACACCGCGATCCAGACGATCGTGAACGGCGCGAGCACCGCGACGAGCCCGACGGCAGCCGCGACGAGCGCATCGACGGCGGCGAGAACGGCGACCAGGACTCGTTGCATAGGTTCTCGAGATTACCGTCCGGCCGTGCTGGATCCTGTGACCCCACCCCGACCATGTCCCACTCGAGGGGGCACATGGTCGGGGTGAGCGCGGGGGCCTATTCTCGCTGCTTCGCGAGCACCGCCCGCTGGAGCAGCACGAACACGAGCAGAATGCCGCCCGTGATGATCGTGGTCGCCTCCGGCGGGATGCCGCCGTCGCGCGTGATCAGCACGTTCATCAGGCCGAGCACCAGGGCACCGATCACCGAGCCGAGCACGAAGCCCGCGCCTCCGGTGAGCAGCGTGCCGCCGATGACCGCGGCCGCGATCGCATCGAGCTCCCAGCCGAGGCCCGTGATGTTCTGGGCGCTGCCGAGGCGCGCGGTGTAGAGCACCGCGGCGAGCCCGGCGAGCGAGCCGCTGATCACGTACACCCACAGCTTCGTCGCGGCCACGGGGAGGCCCATGAGCGACGCCGACTGCTCGGATCCGCCGATCGCGTACACCGTGCGACCAGTGCGCGTGCGATGCAGGATGACGAAGGCGATCACGACGACGAGAGCCGCGATGATGACGCTCGGCGTGATGACGAGGTCGTTGACCTTCGGCCCGTCGATGATCTTGATCTTCGTCGACAGCAGCCGCGCCGCCGAATCGTCTCCGAGGCGCACCGGCTGGGTGCTCAGGATCGACGCGAGCCCTCGCCCGAGGAACATCATCGCGAGCGTCGCGATGAAGGGCTGCACATTGAAGTACTGGATCAGCACTCCCGACACCGCGCCGAACGCCGTACCGATGAGCACCATCAGCACCATCGCGAGCCAGGGGTTCCAGCCCGCGTTGATGAGCATCACGCCTGCCACGCTGCTGCAGGCGATGACCGCGCCGACGGAGAGGTCGATCCCTCCGGTGAGGATCACGAAGGTCAGGCCGACCGCGAGCAGGATCAGGTGGGCGTTGTTGATCAGCAGGTTGGAGAGCGTGCTCGCCTGCAGAATGCGCCCATAGGCGATCTCGCCGTAGACCAGCATGCCGATGAAGATCACGACCGACGCTGCGGTCGGGAGGGCCTCGACGTGGTGCGAGACCCGCTGCAGCAGCGACCGGAATCCGCGGGGCTGCTGCTGCGGGGCGGATGTCGGGGTGGTGAGGAGAGCGCTCATGCTGCGACGACCTCTCGCTTGGCCGGGCGAGCCGCCCGGCGCTGACGGAACATCCGACGCACTCGCTCCGACTGCAGCAGCACGAGGGCGACGATGACGATGGCTTTGAAGGCGGGCGACGCCGACGAGGAGACCCCGAGGAAGACGACGGTCTTGTCGAGGGTGGCGATCAGGACGGCGCCGATGGCCGCGCCGGTGATGTTGAACTTGCCGCCGGCGAGCGACGTCCCCCCGATCACGACCGCGAGGATCGCATCGAGCTCGAGCAGGTAGCCCGTGCGCGAGACGTCGACCGTCATCACCGTGGCGGTTGCGAACACACCGGCGAATCCGGCCAGCACCCCGCCCGCGATGTAGACGGTCAGCAGCAGCGCACGACGGTTGATGCCGGCGAGGCGCGCGGCCTTGGGATCCATGCCGATCGCTTCGATCATCAGCCCGAGCGCGCTGCGGCGCACCACGAGGCCCACGACGATCACGATCGCGAGCGCGAGCACGAACACGACGGGCACACCGAAGACGTACCCGTTCGCGAACCATCGGAACACGTCGTTGGACGCCGACGTGTTCTGGCCGCCCGTGATCACCTTCGCCAGCCCGCGCCCGGCGAGCATGAGGACAAGCGTGCTGATGAACGGCTGCAGTCCGACGACCGACACGAGGATGCCGTTGATCGCGCCCAGCGCGCCGGTCACCACGATCACGAGCCCGAGCGCGCCGAAGGCCGCCCCCGGCGTGTTCGGTGCCGCGCGGAGGAACTCCATCGCGACGGCTCCGGCCACGGCCATCAGCGAGCCGACCGAGAGGTCGATGCCCTTGGTGGCCACGACGAGGCACATGCCCACGGCGATCATCATCACGGGCGCCGCTGAGCGAAGGATGTCGATCACGTTGCCGACGAGGTGCCCGTTATGCCCCACCGAGATCGCGAGATAGGTCGGCTCCTTGATCACGTTGATCAGCAGCAGCAGCGCGATGGCGACGATGCCCCAGATGTACTGCCGTTTCATGATGCTCTTCAGAGCGTCGAGCGGCCCTCGAGCGTGCTCGTTCATGATGCGACCTCCTCGCGGGGCGCGAGGCCCGCATAGTCATCCGCCGAGTGGTCCTCGGCGATGATCGTGACGATGTTGTCTGTGGACGTTCCCGAGCCGCCGTCGAGCTCGGCGATCTTGCGGTGATCCTTCAGCACGACGATGCGGTCGCTCTGCCTGACGACCTCATCGAGCTCCGACGAGATGAACACCACGGCGAGCCCCTCGTCGGCGAGGCCGGACACGTAGTCCATGATCTCAGCCTTGGCACCGACGTCGATGCCGCGCGTCGGCTCGTCGAGGATCAGCACCTCGGGCTCGGTGGCGAGCCAGCGGCCGAGCAGCACCTTCTGCTGATTGCCGCCGGACAGCAGCCGGATCGGGCGTTCGGGATCCGCGGGACGCACGCCGAGCGCGGAGATGTACTTGGCGACGATCTCGTTCTGCTCGCGTCGCGAGAGCGGGCGCGCCCAGCCGCGCTTGGCCTGCACGGCGAGGATCATGTTCTCGCGCACGCTGAGGTCTCGGATGATGCCCTCGTCGCGGCGGTTCTCGCTCGAGAAGGCGATGCGCTTGCTCAATGCCTTCGCGGGGTTCTTGATCTGGGTCGGCGTGCCGTGCAGGCTGACCGTTCCCGTGTCGTTCTTGTCGGCGCCGTAGATGAGGCGCGCGAGCTCGGTGCGGCCCGAGCCGAGGAGCCCCGCGAGGCCCACGACCTCTCCGCGGCGCAGCTCGATGTCGAGCTCTTCGAGAGCGCCCTTGCGGCTGAGCGACGTCGCTTCGTAGACCGGCACGGTCCCCGTGCGCGGCTCACGCCGTTCACCGGCCTCGGCCGCCGTCAGCGCGGCGACGTCCTTGCCGATCATCTCGGCGATCAGCGCGGCCCTCGGCAGTTCGCGCGTGAGGTGCTCGCCGATGAACCGGCCGTTGCGCAGCACGGTCATCCGATCGCTGATCGCGTAGACCTGGTCGAGGAAGTGCGAGACGAACAGGATGGCGACGCCCTGATCGCGCAGCTGCCGGATGACGCGGAAGAGCTGGTCGACCTCGTTCGCATCGAGGCTGGAGGTCGGCTCGTCGAGGATGAGCACCTTGCACTCCTCGACCATCGAACGGCTGATCGCGACCAGCTGCTGGATCGCGAGCGGCAGCGTCGACAGCGACAGCTTGGTGTTGAGGTGGCCGAGACCCAGCTTCGCGAGCACGTCGTGCGCCTCACGGTGCGTGGCTCGCCAGTTCACGCCGAGCGGGCCCCTCACCTCGTTGCCCAGCATGACGTTCTCGCCGATCGAGAGGTTCGCGCAGAGGTTGACCTCTTGGTAGACGGTCGAGACCCCGGCGCTCTGCGCATCGGCGGTGCCGCTGAATCGGCGCGGTTCGCCCGCGATGCGGATCTCTCCCTCGTCGATCTTGTACACGCCCGTCAGCGCTTTGATCAGCGTCGACTTGCCCGCGCCGTTCTCACCCATGAGGGTGTGGACCTCGCCGGGGAACAGGCGCAGTCCGACAGCGTCGAGCGCTTTGACTCCGGGGAAGGAGATCGAGATGCCGTCCATCTCGACGATCGGAAGCGGTTCGTTCATCCTGCTTCTCCACATCTGGTCACCGCGGCAGCGCCGCGAAATTCGGAAAGCGCGGGGGCCGCGAACGACCCCCGCGCGTGGTCAGGAGGAGAACTCCCAGATCAGAACGTGCGGTCGGGCAGCGCCGTCTCCGCGGCCTCCGGCGAGTCGAAGGTCGCACTGTCGACGACGATGCTGGGCTCGACGTCGTCGCCCGCGAGCGCCTTCTCGACGACATCGAGCGCGATCTCACCGAAGATCGGGTTGTACTCGGCCACGAACGACAGGTCGCCTGCGGCGAGCGCCTCGAGACCGGAACGCGTGCCGTCGATCGTCGCGATCTTGACGTCCTCGCCCGGGGTCAGACCCGCTTCCTCGATCGCCTGCGCCGCGCCGAGGCCCATCTCGTCGTTCTGCGCGAAGATGAACTGCACGTCGTTGTTGTTCGACTTGAGGACCGTCTCGACGACGCTCCTGCCCTCTTCGGTCGTCCAGTTGGCCGTCTGGGCGCCGATCTTGTCGAAGCTCGACTCCTCGCCGATCACGGCGTCGAAGCCCTCGTTGCGCTCATTGACGACCGAGACGCCGGCCGGGCCCTCGAGCGTGAAGTAGTTGGCGCCATCGGGGAACTCCGAGACCGCCCACTCGGCGACCGAGGTCGAGACGGCGACGTTGTCGGGCGCGATGCGGGTGACGTAGAGGTCGGTGTTGTCGGGTTCGATGCCGCGGTCGAGCAGCACCACGGGGATCTCGGCCTCCTTGGCGTACTCCAGCGAGTCCTCCCAGCCCGTGGCCTCGGTCGCCGACAGCAGGATGATGTCGACGCCCTCGTCGACGAACGTCGTGAAGTTGTCGATCTGCGACTTCTGATCGAGGTTCGCAGCGGGCGCGAACTTCAGCTCGTAGCCCGCATCCTTCGTGAAGGTCTCCTGGATGTTGTTCTCGTTGGCCTCGCGCCACGCGCCCTCGGGTCCGACCGCGACGAAGCCGACCGTGGTCAGTTCGCCGTCGCCCCCGCCCGAGGAGCCCGAGGCGTCGTCGCCGCCCGAGCAAGCGGTGAGACCGAGCGCGAGCGCGCCGGCTGCGGCGACGCCGAGCGTACGGATGATGGGTGTGCGTGCAGACATGATTCTCCTCCTTGAGACATCGGGGCGATCGCTCCGATGATGGTGTGATCCGGCTCCGGATCCGATGCTGATTGCAGAGACGCTGGCGCGTCGTTCCGTTTATGTTACCGGGAACAATTTGTTCCGGCAACATCCGTCCGACACGATTCGGTCACGGCACCGGCGGCCGCCCGCTGCCTACGCGCCGTCTGCGAGATCGGCCGCGATCATCTCAACGATCGTGTCGACCGTGACCGCCGGGCCGTTGCTGAGCTCGCCGATCTTCTCGCGGTCCTTCAGCACGACGATCCGGTCGCTGAGGCGCACGACCTCCTCGAGCTGTGACGAGATGAAGACGACGGCGACGCCCTCCCCTGCGAGGCGCGCCACCCGCCGCTGGATATCGAGTTTGGCCGCGATGTCGATCCCGCGCGTCGGTTCGTCGAGGATGAGAACGTGCGGCCGGGTCGCGAGAAGGCGGGCGAGCATGATCTTCTGCTGGGTGCCGCCGGAGAGCTGTCGGGCCGGCCGGTCGAGGTCGCCCTGCGGCAATCGGAGGGCTTCGGCCCATGTCTCGATCACGGCGCGCTGCTCCGCGGGCGAGACGGGATGCGCCCACCCGCGAGTGGCCTGCAGGGTCAGCATGAGGTTCTCCCTGCCGGTGAGCCCGCCGATGAGCCCCTCCCCGCGCACGTCCTCGCTCGACATCGCGATGCCCCGGTGCAGCCCCGCGCCCGGGGTGCGCAGGTCGATCCGTTCGCCGTCGAGCCAGATCTCACCGTAGTCCGCGCGTTCGATGCCGCTGAGCAGCCGGGCGAGCTCCGTGCGGCCGGATCCGCGCAGCCCCGCGAACCCGACGATCTCCCCCGGCGACAGCTCCAGGTCGGTCGCCTCGAGCACCCCGCGGCGGCCGAGCGATTCCGCCCGCAACCGCACGGGTTCGCCGCTCGCATAGTGATGCGCCGCGCGCTCGGAGCGCAGCTCGCGCAGCGCGTCGACGTCGCCGCCGAGCATGTTCGAGACCAGGTCGGCGCGGTCGACGTCTTCCGTGCGGTGCTCCGCGATGACCCGTCCCTCGCGCAGCACCGTCATGCGATCGCTGACGGCGAGCACGTGCTCGAGGAAGTGCGACACGAAGAGGATCGCCACGCCGCGATCCCGCAGCCGCCGCACGACGCCGAGCAGACGCCCCGCTTCCTCGCCGTCGAGGCTCGACGTCGGCTCGTCGAGGATCAGCACGCGAGGTTCGAGCACGAGCGCTCGCGCCACAGCGACCAGCTGCTTCACGGCCGGCGAGAGCCGCGACAGCCGCGTGGCGGGATCGACGTCGTCGAGGCCGAGCTTCGCCAGCACGTCGAGCGCGCGCTCGCGGCTGCGTCGCCAGTTGAGGCCGAGCCCGCCCCGCTCCTCGTTGCCGAGCATGATGTTCTCGGTCACGGTCAGGTGCGGAAGCAGGTGGGCCTCCTGGAAGACCGTGGCGATGCCGGCCGCACGGCTGTGCGCGACGCTCGTCGGCATCCACGGCTCTCCCGCGATCGACACCTGGCCCGATGCGATCGGGTGCGTACCGGTGAGCGCGCCGATGAGCGTCGACTTCCCCGCGCCGTTCTCGCCCAGTACGGCATGCACCTCGCCTGCACGAAGGGTGAGATCGACCCCGTCGAGCACGCGATTGCCCGCGAACTCCACCACGATGCCCGACATCTCGACGAGCGCGCGCCCTTCGACCGTCATCGCGCGGCCCTCGGCGGCGCCGTCGAGCCGCGCACGACGAGGCTCGACGGAACCCGCGTCACGTGAGGGATGTCGCGCCCCTCGATCGCCGCGCGGAGCATGTCGACGACCGAGGCCCCCAGGCTGTGGAAATCCTGGTGCACCGTCGTCAGCGGCGGAAGCACATGCGCCGCGAGGCGGATGTCGTCGAAGCCCACCACGCTGATGTCATCGGGCACCGAGAATCCGCGCTCGCTGAAGCCGTGCACGAGCCCGACGGCCGTGTCGTCGTTCGCGGCGAAGACGGCCGTGTACTCCGGCAGTTCGCGCAGCCCTCTGGCGTAGTCGTAGGCGAAGTCGGCCGACCAGTCGCCGATGACGATCGGCCGCTGCCGGACGCCCCATTCCTTCGCCCGCTGGTAGAACGCCCGTTCGCGCGCCCGCGCATCGAGCCAGTCGAGCGGTCCCGTCAGGTGGAGGATGTCGCGATGCCCGAGCGAGACGAGATGGTCGACGGCGAGGATGGTGCCCTGCTGCTGATCGACGGAGATCGTCAGAAAGGTGGGATCCCGGTCCGGCTTCACGATCAGCACCGGCACACCGATCGAGATCTTGCGGATGCTCGCCAACGACGACGACCGCGGTGCGACGACGCAGAGGGCGTCGATCCCCTGCCCGGTGAGGTGTTCGATCGCCTCCTGCGGCGTCGCCGCGTCGCCGTCGTGCAGCGCGATCGAGCTGACCGCGTAGCCCGACGTGCGCGCGGCGAACTCGACGGACCGCAGCGTGCTTGTGGGTCCGAACGACACGGCGTTCTCGACGAGCACGCCGATACGGCGGTTGCGCTGCGTCGCGAGCGCCCGGGCCGCCTGATTCGGCCGATAGCCGAGCTCGTCGATCACATCCAGCACGCGCTTGCGCGTGGCCTCCTTGATGTGCGGGTAGTCGTTCATGACGCGGGATACGGTCATGTGGGAGACGCCCGCGAGCTGCGCGACCTGCCGAATGTTCGGTCTCTCGGCGCTCGTACCTGCCACGGGGATCCTCTCTGACGCGTGCCCAACGCACGGTCGTCCCAGATTAGCGACTCAGCGAGAGGGCGCGGATGAACGAGACGCATC
>Ga0308157_10002007_pt1 | contig 36603 bp, 30 predicted proteins | sample PhyBR1_FD_201035 | JGI IMG/M metagenome (GOLD analysis project Ga0308157, IMG submission 201035) | Phyllosphere microbial communities from UC Gill Tract Community Farm, Albany, California, United States - DLSLB.R1 | ecosystem: Host-associated > Plants > Phyllosphere > Unclassified | place: USA... | reverse complement strand
TTGCCTTTGCCGATGGCCACCCCTACTACCACAGCCCGGCCGACACACCCGCCCGCCTCGACCTGGGTTCGCTGCAACACCACGGCTCGTACATGCTGAGCTTGGTGCGGCACTTTGGTAACCTCCCGCTTACCCAGACCAAGGCCCCCGACGAAACGTTTTTCAACGTGCTCGGCACCTGGCTGGTGCACTACCCCGCCGCCTGGAACCTCTGGCTCACCCAACTCACCATCAGCCTGATAGGGCTGACTATCGTGCTGGCCTACCTGCGCGGGCAGTTGAGCGCGGGCAGCCTGCTGGGCGGGGCGCTGGGCTGGCTGGGCGCCGTGCTGCTGCTGGCCCTGGCCGGCTGGGGCCTGCTGATGCTGGTAGCCCGCCTTTACCCCGAGTACGGCGTTTTCTACGACCACGCTTCCTACAATGCCCTGGCTTACCAGGGCGCGCTGCTGGCGCTGGGGCTGGCTCTGTTTGCGGCCTACTACGGCTGGCTGAGTCACTTTCTGCGGCCGGGCTCGCTGCTGGGGGGGGTGCTGCTGGTGCTAGCCTTGTTGCTGGGCGTGCTGCAATGGCAGGTGCCTTCGGCGGCGTTTTTGCTGGCGTGGCCGCTGCTGGCTGCTACGCTGGCCTGGGGCCTGCGGCTACGCCGGGTGGCTAGCCCCATCCGCCAGCCCAGCGCCAACGTGGCCGAGTGGCTACTGGCGCTGCCCGCCGTGCTGCTGCTGGCGCCAATAATGTATTTGCTGCTGGTCATTTTTGGGCTGAGCGTACCGGCGCTGGGGGCGCTGCTGCTGCTGGCCGTGCTGCTAGGGTTAGCGCTGCCAGTGCTGCTGCCGGTGCTGCGTCCAGCGGCCGGGCTGCTGCGCCCACCCACTACGAGCTGGCTGCTACCCGGATTGGCGCTGGCCCAGGCGCTAATGTTGCTGCTGATGGGCCACCTCACGCGGCAGCCCACGGCTAGCCAGCCTCAGCAAACCCATCTGTATTATGCCCTCGATGCAGCGCATGGCCGGGCCTACTGGCTGTCGGCCCTGCCTAGCCCCGATGCCTGGACGCGCCAGGTCTTTACCCAACCGCAGCTGGCGCCCCTGCCCACGCTCTTTCCGCACTCGGCGGTGCCGGTGCTGCACCAGGCGGCACCCGCGCTACCGCTAGCGCCGGCCCGCATAGTGGTGCTGACCGACCGCGTGGTAAATGGCCACCGGCGCCTGCGCCTGCGCCTAAGACCGGGCCGGGCCGAGGTCAGCGGCTTTGTGCTGCGCATCAAACAGGCCAGCCGGCTGCTCTCGCTGCGCGTGGCCGACGAGCTGACGCCGGCCGCCGACCTGCACCCTAGCCAGGGGGAGGTGAGCCTGCAATTTCTGGCGCCCCGCGCCGCTGGCGAGGAACTGACCCTGGAGCTGGCTAGCCCCGGCCCGCTGCTGATAGTCGTGACGACCCGCACGCTGGGGCTACCCCCTAGCCTGACGCCCGCACTGCCCGCCACCGTGGTGCCAGCGCCGGGCTACACCAGCTTCACCACGCAAGTGCGGCAGGAGTTTACGCTGTAAACTGTCTAGTCGAGCTTGTGTGCGCGGCCGGGCTGCCAGTACCTTAGCTTCGTTTGTCAACTTAAAGCTATGCCACAGCCCATTACTCTTTTTTCTGCCGCACTATTGGGGCTGGCTGCCAGCAGCCTCGCGGGCTGCAACCTGCGCCCGTGCGCCTCTGCCAATGCCGGCCCGCCGCTCCTAGGCTTGGTGTTTAGTACCGACACGCTCGGCACCGGGCCGGGCTTTCGCAAGGCAGAGGCTCTTTCGGCTTACCTGGTGCGCTACCGGGGCGCTGATTTCAGCCTGCCGCTCGACACGCTGCGCGCCAGCGACCGGTACAGGTCGCCCACGGCTTTTTACTACGTTGACCGCACGCTTTTTTGCAACTTTCCGGCCACTGCGGGCCCATCCGACCCGCGCAGCTACCGCCTCGAAGTGCCCGCCGCCAAAAAGCGCTACGACCTGAGCGATATCGTGTTCGAATACGGCGGCGTCGATAACTGCACGCGCACCGTCGCCCGCCTCGATATGCTCGTCAACGGGCAGCGCGTGGATGCCCGCCGGGGCTACACTCTCACCAAGCTAAACTAACGGTTATCCAAAACAAAAGAGGCCGCAGCTAACAAGCTGCGGCCTCTTTTTGGGTGACCCTAAGCGCTGGCGCTTAGTTTAGCGACGCCACGTCAATCACGAAGCGGTACTTTACGTCGCCTTTCAGCATGCGCTCGTAGGCTTCGTTGATGTGCTGAATATCAATCACCTCGATATCCGACATGATGTTGTGCTCGGCGCAGAAGTCGAGCATCTCCTGCGTTTCGGCGATGCCGCCGATGAGCGAGCCGGCCACGCGCCGGCGCTTGCTGATGAGGTTGAAGGCGTGCAGGTGCGGTGCCTCGGAGGGCACCCCCAGCAGAATCATGGTGCCGTCGAGGCGCAGCAGGTTCACGTAGGCGCCGAGGTCAATCTGGGCCGAGATGGTGTTGATAATGAAGTCGAAGTAGTTGCCTACTGACTTGAACTGGTCTTTGTCGCTGGTTACCACAAACTTGTGGGCGCCCAGGGCTTTGGCATCGGCTTCTTTACCGGCTGAGGTGCTGAGCACCGTTACTTCGGCACCCAGGGCCACGGCAAATTTTACGGCCATGTGGCCCAGGCCGCCCAGGCCCATCACGGCTACGCGGTGGCCGGGGCCCACTTTCCACTGGCGCAGGGGCGAGTAAGTGGTGATGCCGGCGCACAGCAGCGGGGCCACGCGGGCCAGGTCGAGCTTCTCGCTCACCTTGAGCGTGTACTTTTCATCGACTACGATGCTTTGCGAGTAGCCGCCGTAGGTGGGCTGGCCGGTCTTGATTTCGCGGCCGTTGTAGGTGCCCACCATGCCAGTGGTTTCGCAGTATTGCTCCAAGCCTTCTTTGCAGGAGGTGCACTCGCGGCACGAGTCTACCATGCAGCCCACGCCGGCGAGGTCACCGACTTTGAAGTTCTTGACGTGGTCGCCCACGGCCGACACGCGGCCCACAATTTCGTGGCCCGGCACCATCGGGAAAATAGAGCCGCCCCACTCGTCGCGAATCTGGTGCAAATCGGAGTGGCACACGCCGCAGAAGAGGATATCAATCTGCACGTCGTGGGCGCTGGGCGCCCGGCGCTCCAGCTGAAATGGTTCGAGGGGGATGTTGGCGGCGGGGGCCGCGTAAGCTTTGGTAGCCGACATTATGGGAGCGGTTTGGTAAAGAGTAAGGCCCGCAAAAACGCCGCGGCGGCCCAGGGGGCAGCAGCGGCGCTTGCGTGGAGTGGGGCATTAACCCGGTCGGGCCGGCATTGTTTAAGAACGGGCAAGCTCTTCGGCCACCAGCCGGCGCATGCGGGCCAGCGACTGGTGGGCAAAGCGCCGCTGCAACGTGCGCCCAAACAGTTTGAACCCTAGCCAGTAGAACGGATTGCGAATGTGCCCCGGCTGCGACATGGCCTGAATGCGAAACTGCACCGTGCCGCTAGCCAGGTTCTTGTGCAGCGAAAAATTAATCTGGCCCTTCTCGAAGTGGCCTTCAAGGGTGCGGTAGCCGTAGCCCCACACCCGCTCGGGGCCGTCGGGGCCAGCCAGCGCGGCCTCGTCCACGACATCGACCACACGCACGCCGAAGTAGAAATTGAACACCAGAAAGCGCGCCCGCAGCAGCATCACGCGCTCGCCGAGCGGCTGGCTAGGGTCGAAGTAGCCGGTGATGAGGTTGGGCGGCGGAAAGGCGTAGCGGCGCATAACCTCCTGCGCCGCCGCAAATGCGCCGCGCGCCGCGGGCGGGCCGGGCGCCTCGGCGGGCAGGTCAATCTGGTACTTATCGATGCGCCAGCCAGTGGCCGACGAGTACTCGTGCACCCGCTCGTAGTCATAATTGACCCTGGCGTGAGCATAAGCGTCGAGCCGAGCGCGGTACTGCTCCCAGGCGGGTGGGGTGCCGCCGGGGGCGGAGGGCTTATTCATGCGTAAGCTCTTGCTTGGTAGTGCCGTTTTCGGCGTGGCGAATGGTTTCGACCGTGACGGGGCCTAGCGGCTGGCCCCCGCTGGCCGCGGCCACGCGCTTGCAGAACTCGACCCAGGTAGCCTTTTGCATCAGCTTGCCGCCGCCCATGGTGTCGTAGGCGAAAGCCACCAGCCCATCGCGCGAGCGGGCGGCCGAATAAATCTCGAAGCGCAGCGCATCGGCGCGGCCATCGAGCGGCTGCACCTGAAAGCGGATGCGCCCGGCCTCGGGATGGCCTTCGAGGGTCAGCAGCTCAAAAAAAGTAGGGCCCACGGCCGTTACGCGCACGCTGCCGTTCCAGGGCCCTAGTATTTTGATGTGAAACTCATCCTCAACGGCCAGGCTGCCGGCCGTGCCGCGGGTGCGCTCAAAATTGGCCAGCAGGCCCGGCGAAAAGCTGGGCACATCGGCCTGCACCGCGGCCATAAGCTGCGCCGGGGCCAGGCGGGGTCGCTCAATATCAATAAAGTAGCGGCGCTCTAGCAAGGGGCCGCTCCCCTGGGCGGCGGGCTGGGCAGTGTGGGCCATTTGGGAATGGGTACGAAGTAATGGGTAATGAGCAATGGACGGCGCGTTGAGAGGCGAGCATTGCCTTTTTCGGCTTTCTTACGTAGCGCAGTCGGCGCCGTAAGGTTGCCTGGTGGCCTCGTGGCCAATTACTCATTACTTAGCACCTACTACAAAAATGGCCTACTTCCGCCCGCCCGGCCCCGCGCCCGACCCCGCGCTGGTGCGCAGCCTCACCGAGCAGCAGCGCGAGCTGGCGCAGCGCGTGCGAGCCGAGCCGCTGGCCCACGAGCCGCGCCTGATTGCGGGCTGCGACTCGTCGTTTCCGACACCCGACACTATTCTGTCGGTGTTCGTGGTGCTGGAGTTTCCATCGCTGAAGCTGGTGGAAAAAGTGTATAGCTACGGGCCCGTGACGATGCCCTACGTGCCGGGCTTCTTGTCGTTTCGAGAAGCGCCCAACGTCATCCAGGCCTTTGCCAAGCTCCAGCACAAGCCCGACGTGATAATGGTGGATGGCCACGGCATTGCCCACCCGCGCCGGGTGGGCATCGGGGCGCACCTGGGCGTGCTGCTCGACATGCCCACTTTCGGCGTGGCCAAGCAAAAGCTCACCGGCACCTTTCAGGAGCCCGCACTTGAGAAAGGCAGCATCACGCCCCTGCTCGATGCCAAAACGGGCGAGCTCATCGGCGAAGTTGTGCGCAGCAAAGACAAAGTGCTGCCGCTATTCGTGAGCCCCGGCCACCGCTGCGACCAGGCCACGGCCACGCGCCTGGCGCTAGCCTGCCTGCGCGGCTATAAGCTGCCCGAGCCCACCCGGCTCGCCGATTATTGGGCCGAGGAATTCAAGCAGGAAGTGCGCTGAGCCGGGCGCAACGCCGGCGGCGAGCAGGCTGAAGTTCTTTTAGTTGGCCGGCGTGCGGGGTTCAGAAGGCTGAGCTTTATCTTTGATTGCTTTGCTCGTCGGCAAAGAATTATCGCGGGGTTCTTCGGTATAATGCGAAGCTCGGCCTACCCTTTTTCTTTGATTCCGCGCCCGGCGCCATGGCTAGATTTTATTCGTTCGTCTTTTATTTTCTGCTAGCCTGCACGCTGGGCCCGGTTCCGGCCCTGGCCCAGACCACGCCCGGAACCGGGCCGCGCATTTGCGGCACCACCCAGGCCAATGCCGGGCAGCAGGCGGCCCTCAAGCGGCAGCTGCCCGGCTACAATGCGGCCAAGCAGGCTAGCCCGGCGGCTGGGGCGCTGCGCACGGCGGCCACCACGTACACGCTGCCGGTGGTGGTGCACATCATTCACAACGGCGAGGCGGTGGGCACGGGCTCCAACATCAGCCAGGCGCAGGTGCAGTCGCAGCTTGACGTGCTGAACGAGGACTACCGCAACCTGAATGCCGACGGGGCGCTGGTGCCCAGCGTGTTTCAGCCGCTGCGGGCCGATGCCCAGTTTCAGTTTGTGCCGGCCATCCGCGACCCCAGCGGCGCCGCCCTGGCCGAGCCGGGTATCGACCGCGTGAGCCGGTCGGCCCGGGGCTTCACGGCCCCGCCCTACTCCCTGTCCTACACCGAAGCGACTATCAAGGCGGCTACCAGTTGGAATCCCGACCAGTACCTCAACATCTGGGTTTTAGACCTGGGCGGCGGAGTACTGGGCTACGCGCAGTTTCCGGACAACAACGCTGGCCTGGCCGGCCTGAGCCCGTTGGGCGGCCTGCCCGAAACCGATGGTGTGGCCATTTTGTACTCGGCCTTTGGGCGGGTGGGCACGCTAGGCCCCAAGTACAACAAGGGCCGCACGCTCACCCACGAACTGGGCCACTGGCTAGGGTTGATTCACGTGTGGGGTGATACCGACTGCGGCAATGACTACTGCGCCGACACGCCCACCCAGCAAACCGGCAACTATAATTGCCCCGCTTTCCCACACGTAACGTGCACCAACGGCCCCAGCGGCGACATGTTCATGAACTACATGGACTACGTGGACGACGCCTGCATGCAGCTGTTTTCGGGCAATCAAAAGGACCGAATGCAGGCCGTGTTTGCCACCGCCACCCCGCGGCGCGGGGTGTTGCTGACCTCGCCCGCCCTGTGCAATAGCTTCCTGACCGCCACCGCCACCAACAGCGGCCCTGCCTGCCCCGGCGGCAGCGTGCGCCTGCAAGCCACCGGCCCAGCCGGCGCCCGCTACGCCTGGCAAGGCCCCAACGGCTACACCAGCCCCGAGCAAAACCCCACGCTGCCCGGCGCCAGCCTAGCCACGGCGGGCGTGTACACCGTCACGGTATCGGATGACAGCGGCGCTTGCCCAGGCACGGCCCGCACTACCGTAGTGGTGCGGCCGGCGCCGCCCCGGCCGCAGCTAGCCCGCCCGACCACGGCGGCGTGCCCAGGCACGGCGGTGGCGCTCGCGGCCAGTGTTGCGGCGGCGGGCAGCCTGCCCAATGAGAACTTCAACGGGGCGGCGGCGGGCTGGACTATAGCCAGCACGGGCCTCGCCAGCACCGCCTGGCAGTACCGGATGCCACCCTTCAACTACTCCAGCGCGTATGTCGAGCTCAACCTTTACTCGCTCAATGGCAGCCGCTTTGCCTTTGCCAACTCCGATGCCGGCGGGCCCAATTCGCTTACTAATACTACCCTGACTTCGCCCACCTTCAGCACAGTGGGCTACAGCACGTTGCAGGTTGCCTTTCAGCAATATTACCGCCACGACCCCGCTGACCTGGCCACGGTTGAAATCTCGACCAACGGCGGCACCACCTGGGCGCCGGTAGCCACCTACACCGAAGGCCAGGGCACCTCGCTGCAACCCGCAGTTTCTACCATTAACCTCGATGCCTACGTGAGCCAGCCCAGCGTGCAGCTGCGCTGGCGCTACGTGGCTAGCTGGGGCTATTTCTGGGCCATTGATAACGTGGCCGTGACGGGCACCCCAACGACTTTCACCTACGCCTGGAGCCTGGTGAGCGGCGACGGCCTGCCGGCCACCTCCACCGGGCCGACCGTAGTGGTGAGCCCTACCCAAAACTCCGTTTACCGCGTCACGGTGAGCAGCGCCGGCTTTGCCTGCACCACCAGCGACACGATTGGCGTGCGGCTGGCGGCCCCCGTGTGGAGCGGCGCGGCCGGTAACGGCAGTTGGTTTGACGCCGCCAACTGGCGCGGCGGCTGCGTGCCCACGCGCGCCACCGATGCCGTTGTTCCGGCTGGCCTCGGCACGCCCTACCCCACCCTGGCGGGCGGCACCGCCGAAGTCCGCACCCTTACCCAGCAGGGCAGCCTGACGCTAACGGCGGGCGAGCTGGCCCTCTACGGCGACTACGCGGGCCCCGGCGCCCTTACCCAAACCGGTGGCACCGTAGCCACCCGCGGCAACGCCGCCCAAACCCTGCGCGCGGGCAGCTACCAGACGCTGCTCGTGGCCGGCACCGGTGCCAAGACGATTGGGGCGGCCACCATTGGGGCCAGCCTCACGCTGGCGGGCCCCGTGCTTAGCACGGGCCCCGCTACCCTCACGCTAGCCCCCGCCGCTACCATTACCGAAACCGACGCCAGCTACGTGCTGGGTAATGTGCAAACCACGCGCACGCTGGGCACCGCGCCCGAGAGCTTCGGCGGGCTGGGCCTGACGGTAACCGCGGCCCGCGCCCCCGGCGCTACCACGGTAGTGCGCACCACCGGCCAGCCGCAGGGCGTGGGCGGAGCCAGCAGCATCAGCCGCTATTTTGCTATCACGGCGGCCAACGGGCGCAGCCTGCCGGGCGCCACGCTCAGCCAACAGTATGCTCCGCACGAGCTTAATAGCTTGCTGGAAAACCAGCTAACGATGTTCCGCTCGGCCGATGCGGGCGCTACCTGGACCAATGAGGGCGCCACCCAGCGCGATATCGCCACCCGCACCGTGCGCCGCACCTTCGTTGCGGACCTCAACGGCCGCTGGACCCTCGCCAACGCCAGCAGCCCCCCCACGCCGGCCGCCAGCACCTACGCCATCAATGCGTTTCCGGTGCCTTTTGGCGCCGAGGGCATCTCGATACAGGTGACGACGGCCACGGCCGGCCCGCTCCGCGCCCGGCTCTACGATATGCTGGGCCGCCTGCTCTATGACCAGGCGCTGGCCTCGGTTGAGGTCGGCACCAGCACCCTGGCGCTGCCCGGCGCGGGCCTGCTAGCTCCCGCTAAGTACGTGCTCGTGGTGCAGCAAGGCGACCAGACCGCCCGCCTGACGGTGGTGCGGCAGTAAGGCTAGCCCGCATCGCATAAAAAAGGCCCGCTCTGCCCAAGAGGCGGGCCTTTTTTATGGAGAATTTAACGTTAGCCAAAAGCCGCCCGCAGGCTGGCCAGCGACTCGCCCGCCGCCGTGGGCAGGCCCAGCAGCTGCGCCACGGCGGCGTACACCACGCCCGGCCCAACCGCAGCCAGGATGCCTTGGTCGCCAGCCGCCTGGGTGGTTTTACTCAGCTTGTGGCCCGCTGCATCGGCAAGCAGGCCGTGGTGGTAAAACCGGAGGCGCGTGGGGGTAAAGCCCCTGGTTTCGGGTAGCTGCGCAGCCAGCCACAACTGCGCCGCCGTGCTGGGCAGCAGGTCCAGGCCCCGCACAATGAGCGTGGTACCCAGCCGCAAGTCATCGGCCACCGAGGCTAGCTGATAGGCCGCCACGCCGTCTTTTTTGCGTATCACAAAGTCGGGCATCTCCCTGGCCAGCGGCACGGCTACTGGGCCCTGCCCGCCATCGGCCCAGGCCACGGCGGTGCCCGCTGGCACCCGCACCCGCCACGCCGCGCCGGGGGTACCGAGCGGCACCGTGACCGCGGGCGCACTGCCCGAGCGCGAGCGCGGACTGCCATAAAGTAGGCCCGGCCGCTGCGCCAGCCGCCGCAGCAGCTGGTTGTATTCGGGCAGGTGCAGCAGCTGCGAGTGGTGCCGCAGAAAATCGTCGGGGCTAGCTGGCCCGTGGTCGTAATCAAGGCCTAGCCAGTCGATTACCCGAAAAATATTTTCCAGGTACCCGCGCCGCAAACGGGCGCGGTCGAGGTCGTCGATGCGCAGGTGCAGCGTGCCGCCCACCCGGCGCACCAGCAGCCAGGTGAGCACAAAGTTGACGGCATTGCCGAGATGCAGGTAGCCGCTGGGCGTAGGGGCTAGCCGGCCGATTGTTGGTTGTTCGTTGTTCGTTATCAGTTGTTCAGCATCCGATAGTGGTCCGACAGTCATACGCTCATCCGAACAACGAGCAACGAATAACGAGCTTATTCCAGCACTATCCACGGCTCGCCTTCGGTGTGCGGCCGCAGCTCGCCAAAGCTTTCTAGGGCTAGCCCGTGCCGGGCAAATACGGCCTGGGCGGCGGCTTCGGCCGCGCCGGGCTCCACGCAGACGAGCAAGCCGCCCGAAGTTTGGGGGTCGCAGAGATAGAATTTCTGCTCCTCCGTGAGGGAGCCGATTTTGTGGCCGTAGCTGGCAAAGTTGCGCACCGTGCCGCCGGGCACCGCACCTTGCAGCAGGTAGCGCTCGGCCTGGGCCAGGCGCGGCACGTGAAAATAATTGATAACTGCCTGCACCTCACTACCTTCGCACACCTCCGAGAGGTGACCTAGCAGGCCAAAGCCAGTGATGTCGGTCATGGCCTTAATACCGGCGATTTCGCCCAGCTCGGCCCCAATCTTATTGAGCTGGCGCATCTGGGCCGGAGCCACGTCGGCATCTTCGGGGCGCAGAATCTCGCGCTTCTGGGCCGTAGTGAGAATACCTACCCCTAGCGGCTTGGTGAGATAGAGCCGGCAGCCGGCGGTAGCTGTGTCGTTGCGCTTGAGATTGGCTTCGCTCACAAGGCCCGTTACGGCCAGCCCAAAAATCGGCTCGGGCGAGTCGATGCTGTGGCCGCCCGCCAGCGGAATACCCGCCTCGGCGCAGATGGCGCGGGCGCCCTCCGTGACGCGGGCGGCCACCTCGGGCGCCAGCTTGTCGATGGGCCAGCCCAGCACCGCAATGGCTAGCAGCGGCTTGCCGCCCATCGCGTAAACATCGGAAATGGCGTTGGCCGAGGCAATGCGCCCGAAGTCGAAGGCGTCATCGACGATGGGCATAAAAAAATCGGTGGTGCTGATAACGCATTGCCCGGCCTGCTCGGGCAGGCGGTACACGGCCGCGTCGTCGCGGCTGCCATTGCCCACGAGTAGGTTGTCGTAGTTGGGCTGCGGCAGGCTGCTGTGCAGGATTTTGTCGAGCACGCTAGGGGCAATTTTGCAGCCGCAGCCCGCGCCGTGGCTGTATTGGGTAAGGCGGATTTGGTCGAGGTCGGTGGGAGTCATATCTATCGGAGAGCTAGCGCTCGTTAAAAATTCCAGGCGGCGTGTTGCAGCACCACTCGGTAACCGTCGGGGTCAGCAAAGGTGAGACCCTGGCGGTCCCAATAAGCGTTGTAGGCTGGTACCGGCGCATAGCCGTGCCTTTGCATTCGCGCTACGGCAGCTTCCCACTGGGCACGCTCGGCTAAGTAAAAAACGAGTAGGTTTTCGGCGGTGGGCGCGGGCGGCACTACGTGGGCCGCCTGCTGGGTGAACTCGAAATGATAGGGGGCGTCCGGGTGCCCAAGCATCAGGCCATCGAAACCGTCGTGCCCGGCGAACGCGTAGAGCTCAGCCAAGCCCAGGCCTTCCACATAGAAATGGCGTACCGCCGTCAAGTCGTTAGTGGGCCGGGCTACTCGCAGCTTCGGAATCATAGCTGGTTGGCTTTAGTGGGGTAGCTATAGTTTTCGCCGCCGCCAGCACCAGCGCCGCATTGGTCGCCGCGTCGGTGCCCTCGGCGGGCACGACGGTCGCCGGCCGGCCTTCCAGCCCATAGCCGTAGCTCTTGTCGTAATACGCCAGTACCAATTCCACCATGCGGGCCATGTCACCGTCGGCGATGGCGCCGAGTGCTTCCTTGGTAACGAGGCCGCCCAGGCGCTTGCGCAGCCGCAGCACGGCCGCGGCTAGCCCGGCGGCATCGTGGCGGCCGTAGTCGGCGGCCAGATACTGCACGCGGGCCGCGCTAGGCACGTCGAGCACCACCAGCGGCGCGGCGCGCATCTGCTCAAAAAACGCGGCCGGGATGCCCAGCCCGCCAATGGTGCGGCTCTCGTCCTCAACCCAAATGGGGCGGTCGTTGGGCAGCTTGGCGAGCGCGGCAGCGAGGTCGTTCTCAAATTGTTCCTGCGTAGGCTGCGGCGGCTGGCCCAGGCTGCCAAACGACGAGCCCAGGTGGTTGGCTAGCCCCTCCAGGTCGAGTACTGGCTCGCCGCGCCGCGCCAGTTCGTGTAGCACGGCGGTTTTACCGCTGCCAGTGTAGCCGCCCAGCACGCGCAGCTGGCGCGGGCGGGCAAACTCGGCCAGCGCCCAGCCGCGGTAGTCCTTGTAGCCTTTGTCGAGCAGGTTGACGTGGAAGCCGCCCAGCTCAAGCAGCCACAATACGGCGCCGCTGCGCATGCCGCCGCGCCAGCAGTGCAGGCGCACTTCCTGGCCGGGCGCCAGCTTTTTGGCTTGCTCCACCATCGCCCGCATTTTGGGCCCGAAGAAATCGAGGCCCAGCAGCACGGCCTTGTCGGGGCTCACCTGCTTGTAGGTGGTGCCGATGCGCGCGCGCTCCTCATCACTGAAAAGCGGCAGGCTCAGCGCGCCCGGAATATGGCCCTGGGCGTACTCGGCCGGGGCGCGCACGTCGAGGATGGGACCAGCGGCGGTATCAAGAAAATCGGTTATTGGGTGGCGGGGCATGGCGGGGGATAATAAGTCAAACTTACGCGTTCCGGCGCTGGGCGGGTGCGCGCCGGGCGCCAGCTAGCCCGGTAACACCTGGGCTAGCCAGCGCTTTTTAGCGCAACTCCTTGCCCACCTTCCGCACGCGGGCAGTAAGTTTGCAGCTAATTCGCGGTAAACTCACCGGGCTTCCGGCCGGTTTGCCGTGCGCTTTCGCTAATGCTGACAGCTTTTCTCGTCTTTTTCCCGCTGGCCGCCGCCCTGCTCCTTCACTTTGCCAAAGGCGCCGCGGCCCGTGCCCTGGCCCTGGGGGCATCCTTTCTCGAATTGGCCGTGGCCGTGTTTGCGGCCATCACTTACGCCCGCAACGGGCCAAGCGGCTTCGACCTCAACCTAAACTGGATACCGTCGGCGGGCATCAATTTTCACCTCGGCATTGACGGCCTGAGCTTGTGCCTAGTGCTGCTCACGGCCACGCTGATGCCCATCATTCTGGCCACGGCCTTCCGCCACGAGGAGTACGAGAACCCCGGCGCTTTCTACGCGCTGGTGCTGTTCATGCAAACCGGCCTGCTAGGGGTTTTCACCTCGCTCGACGCGTTTGTGTTCTACTTCTTCTGGGAAGTGGCCCTGATTCCGATTTATTTCCTGGCCGGCGCCTGGAGCCGCGCCGAGCGCCGCATCCAGATTACGTTTAAGTTCTTCCTGTATACCATCATCGGCTCGCTGTTTATGCTGGCCGGCTTCGTGTATCTGTACCTGCAAACCGGCCCGGGCGCCGGCGCGCTGGCCGCCCACTCGTCTGACATTCAAGCCTTTTACACGGCCGGCAAGCAGCTAGGAGCTTCGGAGCAAGCGTGGGTATTCTGGCTCATCTTCGCCGCCTTCGCGGTGAAAATGCCGATTTTCCCTTTCCACACCTGGCAGCCCGATACCTACACCGAGTCGCCGGCCCCGGCTACCATGCTGCTCTCGGGCATCATGCTGAAAATGGGCATCTACGGCTGTCTGCGCTGGCTTTTGCCGGTAGTACCACTAGGGGTTAGCCAGTGGCAGCAGCTCGTGATGGTGCTCGCCATTATCGGCATCATTTACGGCGCCATTATCGCCATTCGGCAGCGCGATATGAAGCGGCTCATCGCCTATTCGTCGCTTTCGCACGTGGGTTTGATGATTGCCGGCGTGTTCTCGCTCAAGGCCATCGGCCTGCAAGGCGCGGTGGTGCAGATGCTGGCCCACGGTGTGAACGTGGTGGGCATGTTCCTGGTGGCCGACGCCATCGAGCGCCGCACCGGCACCCGCGATTTGGCCGACCTCGGTGGCCTCACCCGCCGCACGCCACTCTTGAGCGTGTGCTTTCTGGTGATGCTGCTGAGTACGGTGGCCCTGCCCCTCACGGGTGGCTTTGTGGGCGAGTTTTTGCTGCTGGCGGGCGTATACGAGTTCAACATGTGGGCCGGCGCCGTGGCGGGCCTCACCATTATTTTCTCGGCCGTGTACCTGCTGCGCATGTACCAGCGCGCCATGCTCGGGCCCGATTCGGCTTATTCTGACACCATTACTGACCTCACCGGCTCGGAGCTGTTTATGTTCGTGCCGCTCATCGCGCTGGTGTTCTGGCTAGGGCTATTTCCGGGCACGTTCCTGCACTTGTCGGAGCCGGCCATCAGTCAGATTCTGACCGTCGTCGGCCGCTAGCCCAGCGGTTAGCTGGTAGCTGCTAGCTGTTAGCTTTCCTGCTTTTGAGAATCCGGCAAAACTGCCTTTTTGCCCTTGTAATATCTTGCTGATAATAGCATAAGCTAACGGCTAGCAGCTAATAGCTAACAGCTTATAATACTATGCTCCCCATCGTTCTCCTCTCCGTATTCGGCATCGTCAACCTGTTCTTAGGCTTTTTGCGCTCCAATAGGGTGCTGATGCCCTTCGCGTTGGCTGTGCTGGCCCTTGTGTTTGGCTTGAACCTGCTTGACTGGAATCACGATGGTGTGACGGGCATGTTTGATGTGCCCTACGTGGCCCAGATGCTGACCGTGAACAACTACTCGGTGGCCTTCAGCGGTATTGTGCTGCTCACGGCGCTGGTGCTGCTGCCCTTTTCGCGCTCCTACGTGGCGGCCGGCGAGCCCAACCTGGCCGAGTACTATTCGCTGCTGCTGTTCTCGTTGGTGGGCGCCATCATGATGGTGAGCTACAACCACCTCATTATGCTCTTCGTGGGCATTGAGATTCTGAGCATCAGCATGTACTGCCTGGCTGGCTCCGACAAGCGCAACGTGCGCTCAAACGAAGCCGCGCTTAAGTACTTCCTGCAGGGTGCCTTTGCCACCGGCATTCTGCTCTTCGGCATCGCCTTGGTTTACGGCGCCACCGGCTCGTTTCAGCTCGATGGCCTGGCTGCCGGCATCGCCGCCCCGGCCAACGCTAGCCTCCAGCCCATGCTCTACGTGGGCGTGCTGATGATGGTAATCGGCATCGGCTTCAAGGTGTCGGCCGCACCCTTTCACTTCTGGACGCCCGACGTGTACGAGGGTACGCCGACCTTCTTCACCGCCTTCATGAGCACGGTGGTGAAAACCGCCGGCTTCGCCGCTTTCCTGAAGCTGCTGGTGGTGGCCCTGCCCGGCACCAGCGCCGTGTGGCTGCCCACCATCGTGGCCATGTGCGTGCTCACGCTGCTGCTCGGCAACGTGGGCGCTGCGGTGCAAACCAGCGCCAAGCGGATGCTGGCCTACTCCAGCGTGAGCCATGCCGGCTACCTGCTACTGGGCCTCGTGGCTGGCCACGGCCAGCTGAGCGGCCCCGCCGCGCAGGGTATTTTCTTCTACAGCCTTGCCTACTCTATTGCCACGGTAGCGGCCTTTGGCGTGCTCAAACTGGTAGCCGACCAGCGCCAGCGCGAAGACTATGCCGGCCTCGCTGGCCTAGCCCGCACCAACCCGCTGCTGGCCTTCGTGATGACGGTGGCCATGCTCTCGCTGGGTGGTATCCCGCTCACGGGTGGCTTCTTCGGCAAGTTCTTCATCTTCACGGCGGTGGCTAGTCAGGGCTACATTTGGCTGGTGGTGTTCGCGGTGCTGATGAGCATGGTGGGTATTTACTACTACCTGCGGCCCGTTATTGCCATGTACATGCGCCCCGCTGAGCCGGGCAGCAACACCCCGATTGTGGTCGATGGCTTCCAGGCGGCCACGCTGGTGCTGCTAGTGGTGCTCACGTTAGTGCTGGGTATTCTGCCCGGTTTCCTGAGCGGACTGCTCTAAGCGCTTTGTCTTTGATTACATAAAAAAAGCCACCTTAACGGGTGGCTTTTTTTATGCGTGTAGGTTAGCGACTACGATTGCTGCACCGCCGAAGGCGTCGGATTATATTCCAATGTCGCGGCGGCGTGCTCGGCGGCTTTCTTACCGGTCGAGTCTTTCACGTCGCGCCGGTTGAAGGGCCGGATAATCAGCCGCAGGGCCTGCCCCGAGCTGAAATAGCTGAACGCCCAGGTTACCAGCGCCACAATGCGGTTGCGGAAGCCCACCAGCAAAATCAGGTGGATAAACAGCCACGCCAGCCACCCCAGAAAGCCCTTGAAGTGCCAGCCGTTGGGCATATCCACCACGGCGCGGTTACGACTCACGATGGCCATTACGCCCTTGTCGAAGTACTTGAACGGCTCGGGCTGCTCGCCCTTTAAGAGGCGCTGAATGTTCTTGGCCAGTAAATCGGCCTGCTGCTGGGCCACGGGGGCTAGCATGGGCAGGCCCTTGGGCGACTCCTCAGTTGCCAGATTGGCCACGTCGCCGATGGCGAAAATGTTCGGCTGGCCCTCCACCTGGTTCCACGGGTTCACGGTGAGGCGCTTGTTGCGGGTCACGGCTGCCTCGGGCATGCCGGGCAAGGCCGTGCCGTTGACCCCAGCGGCCCAAATCATGTTTTCGGTCGGAATGTATTCGGTATCCGAGTAATATGCCCGGCCGTTTTCGAGGCCTTTTATCGACGTATTCGTCAGCACTTTCACTCCTAGCTCGGTCAGGTAATTTGCCGCATCATCCTGCGAGGCCTTCGACATGGGGCCTAGCAGTGCCGGGCCGGCCTCAACCAAGTAAATCTGCATCTTGCCTAGGTCCAGCTCAGGGTAGTCGCCGGGCAGCACGCGCTTGCGCATCTCGGCCAGCGAGCCGCTGATTTCGACGCCCGTGGGGCCACCGCCCACCACCACAATATTGAGGAGTGCCTGCCGCTTCTCGGGGTCGTTTTCGAGCAGCGCCTGCTCGAAATTCTGGAAGATGAAGCTGCGCAAATTCAGCGCATTCGGGATGCTCTTTATTTGCATCGCGTTTTTCTCGATGCTCTCGATGCCAAAAAAATTGGTGAGCGAGCCCGTGGCCAGCACCAGGTAGTCGTAGCTGATATCGCCGAGGTTGGTTTCGATAACTTTATCGGCCGGGCGCACGCCGCGCACATCGGCCAGGCGGAAAAAGAAGTTTGGCTGGCCCGCAAAAATCTTGCGTAGCGGGTAGGCGATGCTATCGGCCTCCAGCGCACCAGTGGCCACCTGGTAGAGCAGGGGCTGAAAATTGTGGTAGTTGTTGCGGTCTACCATCACCACTTGCACGGGGGCATCGGCCAGCTCCTGGGCTAGCCGCAGGCCGCCAAAGCCGCCGCCCACTATTACCACGCGCGGCTGCGCGGACACCGGAAGGTTTGTATCCATAAAAAAAGCAAAAGGTGGCAATTGACTGCCACCTTCACTTTACCCTAAAAACCGGCCCGGGGTTGTAGCACCAAGCTGGCTAGCCCCTAGTAATCAACGCCTTCTTTTTTCTTAAACTCGCCGCTCTTCACCTGCTTTATCAGTTGCAGCCAGCTGAATGGGTTCAGCAGCGGGTTATTGCTTTGCGGGTTGGGGGCAGTGCCCATGCGCCGGTCAAAGTCCAGCTGCTGCATCGACATTGTCTGTTTGAAGTTGGCCGTGGGGCCCATGGGCTGCGAGTTGAAAATCTTGCGCATCAGGTCCTCGTTGAGGTTGTCGGCCGCGGCCGAGCCACGCTCGCTGGGCAGACGCAGGGCCAGAAAAGCCTTCTTAAACTCCTTTTCGGTGGCGTAGGGAAACACGCGCACTTCGGGCAGGATGGCGGGGTCTTCGAGCAGCGAGATGATAACCGAAAAGCTCTGGCGCTGATAATTGGCCGGGATAACGATGGTTTGGTTGCGGTAGCCCAGCGAGCGAAACACGATACTGTCGCCGGCCAGCACGGGCATCGAGAAGTAGCCGTAGGCGTTGGTAGTGGTGCCGCGGCCGGCCTTGGGCACGTACACCGAGGCGCCGGGCACGCCCAGCAGGCTGTCGCCGCTCGCCACAATGCCCGTGAACTGCACTACTTGGCGCTTGCCCTGGGCCCAGGTTTTGGGGCTAGCCAGCAGGCCGGTTAGCACACCCAGGCTCAGCAGCAGAAGAAAACGGCGAATATTCACGAACGAATTGGGCAAAAGGGTACTGTAGCAAATATACGAACCTGCCCGCCGCGCCGGCCGTACTTTTGGGGCTAGCCGGAGCCGGCTCAGCTATTTCCAAACGGTAGATGCGCGTAAAACATTTCCCGGTTGCATTCGGGCAGCAGCTTTTTAAGGCCCTCGGCGACGAGAGCCGCGTGCGCATCCTGCATTTGCTGTGGCGCAACCACGAGCTGGTGGTCGGTGACCTGGAGCAAGTGCTTGACTTCACGCAAACCAAAACTTCGCGCCAGCTAGCCTACCTCAAAAACGCCGGCCTAGTGGGTGTGCGCCGCCTCGACAACTGGATGTTCTACTTCCTGCGCGATGAAACGGCCGAGCTGCTTCAGCAGCTGCTGGGCCTGATGGAGCGCGACCCCCAGCTGGTGCGCGACCAGCAGGTGTACCAGACCCTGTGGAACAACCGCGAGCTGGCGGCCTACAAAATTCAGAACCGCCGCTGGCAGCCCACTGCGTAAGGGCTGGGCTGGTTGCATGGCGTTTTCACCTGGCTATTCCGCGCCAAATGCGTAAGACCTTTTTAACGCACGCTTCTAACTCATAACCCAACCAATAATGTCCGACCGCCGCATATTCGTTTGCACCAATCAGAAATCTGGCGTGGGCGATGACCTTGTCAAAGCCCTCAAGAAAGAGCTGAAAGCCCAGGACCTCAAATCGGTGGTGCTGAACGGCGAGAAAGTGCGCACCCAGGTGCAAACCTGCAACTGCCTCGACCGGTGCAAGCAGTGCAAAAAAGGCCCCGGCGCCGCCGTAGTGCTCTACCCCGACGATGTGTACTTCAACAATGTGCAGCCCAAAGATGCCCCGCACCTGGTGCAGGAGCTAGCCGCCCGCCTGGGGCTCTAAGCGCCCCCCTACCCTAGCCCCGTATGAAAACTTACCGCCACCTGTTTTTCGACCTCGACCATACCCTGTGGGACTTCGAAACCAATGCCCACGAAACGCTGGAGCAGCTTTTTACCGACTACGACCTGACGCGCCACGGCTTATTCTCGTTCGCCCAGTTCAGCCAGCGGTATAGCGAAGTCAACCACGCGCTCTGGCGTCTCTACCAGAGCAACAAGGTGACGCAGAAGCAATTGCGCGAGGTGCGCTTCGTGCGTACCCTCACCCGGCTAGGGGTGGCCGAGGCCGATGTGCCCGCCGACATTTCGGCGCGCTTTACCGATATTCTGCCCCAGAAAGCGGCCGTGTTTCCACACACCCACGAGGTGCTGGGGTACCTGCAAGCCAAGGGCTATCGCCTACACCTGATTACCAATGGCTTTGAGGATGTGCAGCTTATCAAGCTGGCTTCGTCCAAGCTCACCGACTTCTTCGAGACAGTCATCACCTCCGAGCACAGCGGCTACCTCAAGCCCGACCCGCGCATGTTTGCCCACGCCCTGGCCCGCACCGGCGCCCTGGCCGCCGAAAGCCTGATGGTGGGCGACAACCTGGAGTGCGATGTGCTAGGGGCCTACAACGCGGGCATCGACCAGGTGTACTTCAACCCCGGCCGCCGCCGGCACTTTGCCCAAACCACCTACGAAATTGCCAGCCTCGACGAGCTGCGCGGGTTTCTCTAAGCCAAAAATGGCAAACATTCTTATTCGAACACTGCTATTTATCATCGGGATGCTGCTAGTTGTGGGCAGTTTATTCGATGTTTTTCGGGCTTATGCTGCAAGCAAAGGCCTGCTGGCTACCGGAATTATTTTGTCAAAAACAGACGAGGTTCCCAATAAGGCAATTGTCCGCATCCATAAGTTCCAGCTTGCTTTTCGAACCCGCAACAACCAGCCTATAACGGCTAACATTGAAGTAGATGGTGATAGCTATGATTTGCTAAACCCACGTGATAGCGTGCAGCTCCGCTATGCCGCGCGCAACCCCACGAACGTAATTTTGGCATCGGGCGGTTGGTTTCCCTGGCGGCTGTTGGGCATTGCCCCCCTTGGCATCATACTACTTATTACTGCTATTACTTCGGGCACTAAACGCCCGACTTGAGTGCGCTACTTATTTCTCCTTTATTTTTTAACACCCCTCTTCCCTACCTATGTCCAACGCCTTTTTTCGCGTCCCCACCCCCATCAACGAGCCCGTGAAGGGCTACGCGCCCGGCTCGCCCGAGCGCCTCGAACTAGTTAAAGAACTGAAACGCATCAAGCAGGTCGAGCGCGACATTCCGATGCACATCGGTGGCCAGGAAGTGCGCACCGGCCGCAAGCTGCCCCTTGCCCCGCCCCACGACCACCAGCACGTGCTGGGTTACTTCCACGAGGGCGATGCCGGCCACGTAAACCAGGCCATCGACGCGGCCCTGGCCGCCCGCACCGCCTGGGCAGGCCTGCCTTGGGAAGAGCGCGCCGCCATTTTCCTCAAAGCCGCCGAGCTGCTGGCCGGCCCCTACCGCGCCCGCCTCAACGCGGCCACCATGCTGGGCCAGAGCAAAAACGCTTTCCAGGCCGAGATTGACGCCGCCTGCGAACTCATTGACTTCCTGCGCTTCAACGTGCACTTTGCCCAGGAAATCTACCACCAGCAGCCCGAGTCGGCGCCCGGCATGTGGAACCGCCTGGAGCACCGCCCCCTCGAAGGCTTCGTGTTTGCCCTCACGCCGTTCAACTTCACCTCCATCGCCGCCAACCTGCCCGTGTCGGCCGCCCTCATGGGCAACGTGACGGTGTGGAAGCCTTCGTACCCGCAAATCTACTCGGCCCAGGTACTGATGGAGTTGTTCATTGAAGCCGGTGTGCCGGCGGGCGTCATCAACCTCATTTACGTGGATGGCCCGGTGGCCGGCGACGTGATTTTCAAGCACCGCGACTTCGCGGGCATCCATTTTACGGGCTCAACCAAGGTGTTTCAGACCATCTGGGGCGAAATCGGGCAGAATATCCACCGCTACAAGTCGTACCCGCGCATCGTGGGCGAAACCGGCGGCAAGGACTTCATCCTGGCCCACCCCTCGGCCCACGCCAAGGCGGTGGCCACCGGTATCTCGCGCGGCGCGTTCGAGTATCAGGGTCAGAAGTGCTCGGCCGCCTCGCGCGTGTACCTGCCTTCCAACCTGGCCGACGAGATTCTAGGCTACGTGAAGCAGGACGTGGAGTCGATGAAAATGGGTGATGTCGAAGACTTTACCAACTTCATCAACGCCGTGATTACCGAAGCCAGCTTCGACAAGCTCGCCAAGTACATCGACGAAGCCAAGGCTAGCCCCGACGCCGAAATCGTAGTGGGCGGCCACCACGATAAGTCGAAAGGCTACTTTGTGCAGCCCACCGTTATCCGGGCCAAAGACCCCAAGTACACCACCATGTGCGAGGAGCTGTTCGGCCCCGTCGTGACGGTGTATGTGTACGACGCCAACGAGTTTGAGCAGACCCTGGAGTTGGTGGACTCGACCTCGCCCTACGCCCTCACGGGCGCCATCTTCTCGCAGGACCGCTACGCCATCGACCTGGCCACCAAGAAGCTGGTAAATGCGGCCGGCAACTTCTACATCAACGACAAGCCCACCGGCGCCGTGGTAGGCCAGCAGCCCTTCGGCGGCGCCCGCGCCTCGGGCACCAACGACAAGGCTGGCTCGCTGCTCAACTTGCAGCGCTGGGTGTCGCCCCGCGCCATCAAGGAAACATTTAACCCGCCCGTGGAGTACCCGTATCCTTTTATGGGCGCCGAACCCAAGGAGGATTTGAACCTCGATAAAGGTGGTTTTTAACGCCTACGCTACCTCGCAAAGTGGCTAGCCAAAAGCAACGGGCGGCTCCCTCCACGGGGCCGCCCGTTGCTTTTGGCAGCCTGTCCGTTTTACACCAAGGTGGAGGGGGCTCCGCGTGCCGCCCCGCCCCGCGCCGCCCATCGCCGAACTTACGTTTCGATTTAGCTACCTGCGCCCTGCTACCCTATGCTTTTGCCCCCTGCGCTTCCACCAGGCTTCGATGAGGCTACTATTCAGCGGCTTACGGCGGGCCTCACGCCCTCGCAGCTGCTTTGGCTGAGTGGCTACTGTTATGCCCTAGCCACAGCCGGCGCAACCAGTGCACCGGGCGCCGCCGCTAGCCGCGCCGCGCCGCCCGAGAAGCTTACCGTGCTCTACGGCTCGCATACGGGCAATGGCCAGCGCATTGCCGAGCAGGCCGCCGCCGCCGCCAGCGCCCACGGCTTCACGCCCGCAGTACACGATATGCGCGATTATCCCGGCCACCAGCTAGCGCAGGAGCAAAACCTGCTGCTCATCGTGAGTACCCACGGCGAAGGCGAGCCGCCCGCCGCGGCCGCGGCGCTTCACGAGTTTCTGGCCGGGCCGCACGCGCCCCAGCTGCCCCATTTAAAATTTTCGGTGCTGGCCCTGGGCGATACGAGCTACCAGCACTTCTGCCAGACGGGCAAGGATTTTGACGAGCGGCTGGCCGCGCTAGGGGCCACTCGCCTGCTCGGCCGCATCAATGCCGACGTAGCCTACAAGGCCGCCGCTGCCCACTGGATAGCCGCCACCCTAGCCGCTGTAACGGCAAGCCGGGCGCCGGCCACTGCTGCCACCCTAGCCACCGTTTCAGGCGTAGCAGCTGACTCAAAGCCTGTTGCGCAATTTTTGGAGGCAAGCCCCTGGCCAGCTAGCGTCCTTAAAACCGTTCGACTAAGTGGCCCAGGGTCGGCCCAGGAAATTCACCACCTCGAACTAGACCTCACTGACTCGGGCCTGACTTACGCTCCGGGCGATGCCTTGGCCGTGCACCCGCGCAACCACCCGGCGCTGGTGGAAGACGTGCTGCGCGCCGCCCACCTCGCCGCCACCGCGCCGGTGCTGCTAGAAGCGGCAAGCCTGCCGCTGGCCGCTGCCCTGGCCAGCCACCGCGAGCTTACCGTGCTCACCCGCGAGGTGCTGGCGCGCTATGCCACGCTGGCTCCCCACGCCGAATTACGGGCCCTGCTGGCCGACCCGGCCCGGCTGCAACCCTACCTCTACGGCCGCGATGTGGCCGATTTGCTGCTCGACTTTCCCAGCAACCAGCTTACGCCCCAGGCCCTAGCCGATACGCTGCGGCCGCTGCCGCCGCGCGCGTATTCCATCGCCAGCAGCCCGTTGGCCCACCCCAACCAGGCGCACCTTACGGTGGGCGCCGTGCGTTACGAGGCCCACGGCCGCCATAGGCAAGGCGTGTGCTCCTCACTGCTGGCGGGCCGCGTGGCGGTGGGCGACGAAGTAGCGGTATTTGTGCAGCCCAACGCGGACTTCAAGCTCCCCGCAGCGGCTAGCACAGACATTATTATGGTGAGCGCGGGCACGGGTATCGCCCCGTTTCGGGCTTTTGTGCAGGAGCGCGTGGCGCTGGGGGCCAGCGGCCGCAACTGGCTACTGTTTGGCAACCCACACGCGGCCACCGATTTTCTGTACCAGGCCGAGTGGCAGCAGCACCTGCGGCGCGGTGGGCTGGCTAGGCTCGACGTGGCGTTTTCGCGCGACCAGCTGGCAAAAATATACGTGCAGGACCGCCTGCTCGAACACAGCCGCGCCGTCTTCGACTGGCTCGAAAGCGGCGCCTTCTTCTACGTGTGCGGCGATAAAGACCGCCTCGGCCGCGCGGTGCAAGCTGCCTTGGTGCAGGTAGTAGCGCGCGAAGCCAGCTTCGCCCCTAGCGAGGCTGCCGCCTACGTGCAAAACCTCCGGCAGCAGCGCCGCTACCTCGAAGACGTGTACTAAGGCTGGCCCTGGCCCAGCGGCCCTCCCATGCTACCCGGCCGCTAGCCTGGCTAGGGTTTACTGACCTGGCCGGCACCTTAAAGCGGCAGGGAGGGGGCGGGTTTATCTTGCCTAAGCCTTATTTTACCCCCGATTATGGCAATTGACCTTCTCCCAAATGCGCCGCCTGACGCGGGGCCAGCTAGCCGGCCCGGGCCGCTGGCCGGTCCCGCGCTGCCCGTATTTCTGGACCTGGAGCAGCGCCGGGTCCTGCTGGTGGGCGGTGGCGAAGAGGCTCTGGCCCAACTCGCGGCCGTGCTGCACGCCCACCCACAAGCGGCCATTACGGTAGTGGCCCCGCACTTGCTGCCCGCGCTTGCCACCCTGGCTGCCCGGCACCCGCAGGTGCAGCTACGGCGCTGCGCCTTTAACCCCGACGACCTGACCGGGCACGACTTGGTGCTCGTCGCCACCCACGATGCCGACCTGCACGGCCAGGTGCAGGCCGCCTCATCGGCCCGGCGCCTGCACGCCGTGGCCGCGCTGGGCCCCACCGATGAGGCGGCGGCCGTTGACTACTGGCGGCGCGTGGCCACCGGCACGCTGGGCGTGTTCGCGCTGTTTCTGGTGCTCAATATTCTGTCGTACTACTTCACCTGGCAGCAGGCGTGGCAGGTGCTGAGCAACTCCGCCACGTTTTACACCTTTGTGGGCGTCGGCTTTGTGGCCCAGCTTATTGATGGGATGCTGGGCATGGGCTACGGCGTGGTATCGGCCATCAGCCTGATGTCGCTAGGCCTCAGCCCAGCTTCGGTGAGCGCCAGCATTCACACGGCCGAGATGTTTGCCAGCGGCGCATCGGGCTACAATCACTACCGCTTTGGCAACGTCAACAAGCGCTTATTCAAGGTGTTGCTGGTGCCCGGCATCCTCGGCTCGGTGAGCGGCGCGCTCTTGCTAGCCCACTTCGGCGAGCAGTACGCCAACATCGTCAAGCCGGTGCTGGCAGTGTACCTACTGCTACTAGGGCTGCGCATCATCAGCAAAGCCGTGCGCAAGCAGGCCCAGCAGCGCCGCAAAGTGAAGAATGCTGGCTGGCTGGCGGGCGCGGGCGGCTTTCTCGATTCCTTCGGCGGCGGCGGCTGGGGGCCGCTGGTTACGAGTACGCTCATTGCCAATGGCCGCGCACCCAGCTACGTTATCGGCACCGTGAGCTTGGTCGAATTTTTCGTCACCTTCTCCAGTGCGCTCACATTTTTCTCCATTCTGGGCTTCAAGCACTGGGAAATTGTGCTGGGGCTGATTGTGGGTGGCGTCACGGCCGCGCCCCTCGCCGCCCGGCTAGCCGGCCGCCTGCCCACCCGCTGGATGTTTATCGGCGTTGGCACAATGGTAGTGGTGTGGAGCCTCTGGGCGCTTCACAAGGTCGATTTTTCCGCCAGCTGGCATTACGTAAAAACCCACTTATTTACAGCTTTTTAGCTCAAATAAAGTCACCTTGAAGGCTAGCAAAACACGCCTATAAAGGCCTGGGGCCAGCCGCGTTCAGTAAGCAGAACGCGGCTGGCCCCAGGCCTTTTTTTCAAACTACTTCAACTAAATTACTTGTCCCAGCCCAAACAGCAGCGTGAATACGAGCGTGCTGAGAGCCATTTGCTTGAGCAGCGGGTCGAGCTGCATCGACTCCTGGCGGTGCCATACCTGCCGGCCATTAAAAAGAAAGAGCGGCAAGCTCAATACGAACAGCCACTGCCAGGGCGAGCGGTAGGTAAGCGCCACGTACAGCACCGCGCAGCCCACGCCCAGCAGCAGCAGCAGCCAGTGGTAGCGGCGGGCATGCTGCGGCCCCAGCCGCACGGGCACCGTGATTTTACCGGCCAGCTTATCCGACACAATATCGCGGATGTTATTGACATTCAGCACTGCCGTAGCAAAGCAGCCCAGCGCAGCAGCGGGCAGCAGCACCGTCAGCGGCAGGGCCTGGGCTAGGGTAGGCGCGTGCGAGTAAGCCTGCAAAAAGTAGGTGCCGCACACGCCCACAATCCCAAAAAAGAGAAATACCGACACGTCGCCCAGCCCTGCGTAGCCGTACGGGTTGCTGCCCGCCGTGTAGTTTACCGCCGCCCAAATAGCGGCCAGCCCCAGCCCAAAGAAGGCTAGCAGCACCCACGCCCCCGCTAGCCCCAGCGCCAGCAGCAGCAGAGAAATGCCGCTCAGCAAAGCCGCCGCGCTAAAGCCCCACATAGCCCGCTTCATCTGGGCGGGGCTGATGGCCCCGCTTTGCACGGCGCGCAGTGGGCCCTGGCGGTGCACGCTGTCGGCGCCGTTTTGCGAGTCGCCGTAGTCGTTGGCCAGGTTGCTCAAAATCTGGAGCAGGATGGTAGTAAGGGCCGCCAGCGCTACCACCGGGCCATTGAAATGCCCGGTAGCCTTGGCCAAAAAGCCGCCCGTGAGAATGCTGGCCAGGGCGAGCGGCAGCGTGCGCGGGCGAAACGCGGAAATCCAGGGAGACATGCTTGCGGGCATTAATAAACAGGTACTGGAGCGTAATTAACAAAAAGAAACGTCCGTCATGCGGAGCTTATCGCAGCCTTTTGGTCGGTTCCGCACGGGGCAATGCCCTAGCGGTGCGACCAGGAGGCTGCAATAGGCTCCGCATGACGGACATCCTTAGCGGCTAACCTACTTCGTGATGTCGGCCACCAGCTCCTCGCTCAGCGGCTTCACCTTGGAAGGGTAGAATTTCACCACGTGGCCCTTTTCATCGACCAGATATTTGCAGAAATTCCAGCTTGGGGCGTCGCTCACGGCACCGTTCTTATCCTTGTCGGCCAAGAACTTGTAGAGCGGCGTGGCGTCGTCGCCCTTCACGGCTACGGTCGAAAACAGCGGGAATGTCACACCGTAATTCTTTTCGCAAAACGACGAAACCTCCTCGTTCGAGGCCAGCTCCTGGTTGAAGCTGTTGCTGGGAAAGCCCAGCACGGTCACTTTGTTGCCGTATTTTTTGGAAAGCTCCTCCAGTTCCTTGTACTGCGGGGTGAAGCCGCACTTGGAGGCGGTGTTCACGATGAGGATTTTCTTACCCTTGTACTTGCTCAGCTTCACGTCTTTACCGTCGATGGTCTGCACGGTGTAGTCGTACACCGTGCCGGGCTTGGCCGCAGTTTCGGTGGGGTGCATGGGCGCGGGGCGGTGGGTGGTGAATGCCAGGCCGAGCGAGGCAGCGGCCAGGGCGAGAACGGGAAATTTCATAAAAGTTGACGTGTAAATGGCGGGAAAGCTGCTGATAACCAAGAACCGGGCCGGAGGTTTTGCCCTTGCTAGGGGCGCGGGGCGGGCGCCGGGGCCGGGGCGGGGCCGGCGGCGGGCGCGGGGGCCGGCTGGGCGCCGGTATTAAGCAGGTCGACGAGGTTGAGCGGGGCTAGCTCGGCGGTATCGCCGGGCTGCACGGTGCGCACCGTGTCGCGCACGGCCCGGACAATATATTTGCTGGCCGGCCCCTTCAAACTAACCGAATAGTTGAGGTTATTACGCTGGTTGGGCGTTATCAGGCCCTTGTCCTGCATGATGTCGGCGATGAAGCGGAAAAACCAGCGCGTGGTGCCCCGCAGTTCGCCGTACACGTTGAACGACTCGCGGTAGTACTTGGGCTTCGGAATGATGCTGGCCAGGTACAGGCACTCGCCCAAGTTGAGCTCGCTGGGTTGCTTGGCGTAGTAGAACAGCGCCGCCTCGCCAATGCCGTACACGCCACGCTTGCCGCTGGGCCAGCGGTAGGCGGTGGGCCCCCACTCCACAATGTTGAGGTAAATCTCAAACATGCGCTGCTTGGTGAGCGTGTGCGTGCGGTCGACGAGCCAGTTTTCAATCAGCCACACCATCAGCATTTCCTCGGCCTTGCGGCCAATAGTTTTTTCGCGGCTCAAAAACACGTTTTTCACCAGCTGCATGCTCAGCGTGCTGCCGCCGCGGGCAAAGCGCTTTTCCTTGATATCGGCAATGGCGGCGTTCACGAACGCCTTTTCCATAAAGCCTTTATGGCGAAAGAATTGCGGGTCTTCGGTAGTTTGGATGGCGGCCGGCATAAAGGGCGACACCTGGTTGAATGGCGTAAAATCGGGGTTGCTGGGCCCCACCATAAAGGTGCGCAGCGAGTCGCCCTTGTCGTTGTAGGCCGTAAACGGAAACTCGCGCTCCAGCATGCTGAGGTCTTCGGCACCGAAGTGCGTGATGCTAAAATCTTTGCTAGGCGTCAGCGAAGAATTTAGGTGCAAGCTGTCGACCCTAGCCAGGTCGACATCGGCCTTGAGGTGGTAGGCCAGCGTGCCGGTGCCGGCCGTGCCAGCCACCACGTCGAACATGCCCGCGGGCAGCGAGTTGAAAAAGGCATTGGTCGCCGTCGGGTCCGAATCGACCTTGAGGCTGACGGCCAGCTTCGGCTTGAGGCGCACCGCGATTTCGGGGTGAAAGACGAGCTGGTTGAGGACGGCGCGGGTGCCGGGGTCGAGCGACACCGTGCCGCGGCCCAGCGTGGCCACGAAGTCGAGCTGGCCGCGCTGCACCACAATGTCTTCCGAAGAAAGGCGCTTGTGGAAGAAGCTGAAATTGCGGGCCGCCACCGAGCCGCGCACCGTGAGCCGGCCACCCGTCTGGTCGTCGGCCACAAAATCCTTGCCCGTCAGCTGCACCCGAATGGTATCGAACGACACCAGTGCCCCAAACTTACGCGCCACGTAAGGCACTTGTACCGAGCCCTTTGCCCCAAACAAACGCAGGTTTAGCGCGTCGTCGCCAGGCTCGATAGTGCCGCTCACCCCTAGCTCGTTCACCACCGAGTCGATAGTAGCCGTGAGGCGGCCCTGCACCTCGCCCTCGTCGATGCGCAGGCTGGGCATGACGAGCTGCGCGCGGTGGTGGGGGCTAGCGTAGCTCACCACAAACTGCCGGAAATCGGCCGCGCCGGGCACGTTGTCGAAGGCCGCGTCGAGCACTTGGTTCAGCAGCAGGCCGTAGTTGCGGCCGCGGGCCGTGTCGCGCGCCACCGGGGCGGGCGTTTTTTTCTTCAGTAGAAAAGAAAAGTTATTATTTCCGCTGGCATCCTTGCGCGCCGTGAGGTGGGCCTGGTCAATCTGCACTTCGCTGAACACCGGCCGGCCGGCAAACAGCGAGCGCAAACTCAGGCCGGCTTGCAGGCGGCGGGCCGTGAGCAGGGTATCGCCGGCGGCGGCCGGGCCGGCCGCCGCGGTAGGCACCAGGCTCAGGCCGCCTATCTCCACGGTCTTCAGGCCCGTAAAGCGGGCGGGACCCAGCGTAAGCGTCACCGGATACTTGGCTTCTACCTTGGTTTTCACCTGTACCAGCGCATAGTTGAGCAGCTGCTGGCGCTTCCACAAGAACATAACCAGAGCTAGCAGCAGCACCGCTAGCAGGCCGCCCAGGGCGTAAATAAGTCGTTTTTTGGCAGGGGCGGATACGCGCATACCCGCAAAGTTACCCGGTCGGCGGGTTCTGGTTCTGGCTTTTTACTTCCTAGCGCCGGGTTTTTAGCGCAGTGGCGAGGTTTAATTCGGCACTGGCCAGGCGGCAGAGGCCTAGCCACGGCTGGTTGCCCGCTAGTTTTGCGGGTGCAAACCACTGCGCTTCGCTTTATGCTTACTGCCCTTTCACCCCTCGATGGCCGCTACCAGCGCCAAACCGCCCCGCTAGGGCCCTATTTTTCGGAGCTAGCCCTCATGCGCTACCGGGTGCGGGTCGAGGTCGAGTACTTTATCGCTCTCTGCCAGCTGCCACTGCCGCAGCTGGCGAGCGTGCCGGCCACCGTTTTTTCGGCGCTGCGCGGGCTGTATGAGCAGTTCGGCGAAGCCGAAGCGCAGGCCGTCAAGGCCCACGAAGCCGTAACCAACCACGACGTAAAAGCCGTGGAGTACTACCTGCGCGATGCGTTCACCAAGCTCAAGCTGGCTGATTACCTGGAGTTTATTCACTTCGGCCTGACTTCGCAGGATGTCAACAACACGGCCATTCCGCTCAGCCTGAAAGACGCGATGGCTGCCGTGCTGCTGCCGCGCTTCGCGGCCTTGCAGCAGCAGCTAGCCACCCTAGCCAGCGGCTGGGCCACTGTGCCCATGCTGGCCCGTACCCACGGCCAGCCCGCCTCCCCCACCCGCCTGGGCAAAGAGCTGGACGTGTTTGTGGCGCGCCTGGCCGGGCAGCTGGCGCTGCTGCAGCAAGTGCCCTACGCGGCCAAGTTTGGCGGGGCCACGGGCGGCTTCAATGCACACTTCGTGGCGTATCCGACTACGGACTGGCACGGCTTTGCCGACCGCTTTGTAAACGACACGCTGGGGCTGGCCCGCACCTTCCCCACCACCCAAATCGAGCCCTACGACAACCTGGCGGCCTTCTGCGACGGGTGGAAGCGGCTCAATACCATCCTGCTCGATTTGTGCCGCGACGTGTGGCAGTACATTTCGCTGGGCTATTTCAAGCAGACGCTCAAGGCCGGCGAGGTGGGCTCGTCGGCCATGCCGCACAAGGTGAACCCCATCGATTTTGAGAATGCCGAGGGCAACCTGGGCGTGGCCAACGCGCTGCTCGAACACTTTGCCGCCAAGCTGCCGATTTCGCGCTTGCAGCGCGACCTCACCGACTCAACGGTGCTGCGCAACCTGGGCGTGCCGCTCGGGCACATCCTCATCGCGCTGGGTGCCATCGGGCGCGGCCTGGGTAAGCTGGCGCTTGATGAAAGTGCGCTAGCCCGCGACCTCGACCAGAACTGGGCTGTGCTGGCCGAGCCCATTCAAACCATTCTGCGCCGCGAAAATTACCCCGACCCCTACAACGCTCTCAAGCAGCTCACGCGCACCGGTGAGGCTATTTCGGCGGCCACGCTCGCCCGCTTCGTGGACGAGCTCGACGTGCCCGAGCACGTGAAGGCCGAGCTGCGCGCCCTCACCCCTAGCAGCTACGTGGGCCGCTAGCCCCGGCGCGGGCTATTTTTGTCGCTTGCCTTTTTTGCTTTTCCAGTGTCTGAACTGCTCCACGATATCCCCGTTCGCCCCGACTGCCGCTTCTTCCGCGGCGATTTGCCCTGCCGCCCCAATAAGGAGCACGGCTATATGTGCGGCGACTGCCCGGTGTACGAGCCCGTTACGAAGCGCATCCTGCTCATCAAGCTCGGGGCCATTGGCGATGTCATCCGCACCACGCCGCTGCTGCGGCGGCTGCGGCAGGAGCATCCGGGGTGCTACATCACGTGGCTCACGCTTACGCCCGCCATCCTGCCGCAGGGTCAGATTGAGGAAATTCTCAAGTTTGATTACGCTAGCGCCTTGCAGTTGCAAGCCCGGCAATTCGACATTGCCATCAACTTAGATAAGGAGAAGGAAGCCTGCGCGCTACTGCTCAACGTGCAGGCTCCCAGCAAGTTTGGCTATACCCTGCGCCCCTACGATGGCGTGCCCTGGCCCATCAACGAGCTGGCCGACCATAAGTACCTCACCGGCGTGTTCGACCAGCTGAGCCTGGGCAATACCAAGCCCTACGTGCAGGAAATATTTGAGCTCTGCGGCTTCGACTTCCGGGGCGAGGAATACGTTTTCGACACCCACGACGACAAGGGCTACGATTGGCGCGCCCTGCCGCCCCTTGGCGCTGGCCCGCGCATCGGCCTCAACACTGGCTGCGGCGACCGCTGGACCACCCGCCTCTGGAGCACCGAAAAGTGGATAGCCTTGATTACCAAGCTGCAAGCCGCTGGCTACGCTCCCGTGCTGCTGGGCGGCGAGGCCGAGCACCCGCGCAACCTGGAGTTGCAAGCCGCCACCGGCGCCGCCTACCTGGGCACCTTCCCCCTACCCCAGTTCATCAACCTGATGAACCAGATGCAGGGCATTGTCACGCAGGTGACGATGGGCATGCACATCAGCATTGCGCTGCGCAAGCCCACTATTTTGATGAATAACATCTTCAATCCGCACGAATTTGACCTCTACGGCCGCGGCCAGCTCGTGGGGCCCAACAAGCAGTGCGTGTGCTTTTACCGGGGCAGCTGCCGCCTGGGCACCAGCTGCATGGAAGATTTGCCGGCCGAAAAAGTATTTCAAGCGGTTACGGAGAGCGTGTCGCTAGGGTAGCAGCAGCGTCCTACAAGCCTGCCGTTGCTGCCGCCAAATGAGGGCGGGATAGGGATTGCACAAACGTTTGCGCAGTCTCTGTCCCGCCCTCATTCCTGGCTAGCCCCTTATTTCAATTCCAGCACCACCACCGACTTGGGTGGTAGCGCCATGGCTAGCTTGTCGCCGCGCTTTTTGGCTCCGGCAAAAGCGGCCAGCTTGATGGTGTTGGGCTTGTCGAACGTGTTGTGGTCGCTCACATTGGCCGAGGTTAGAATGCGGCCGCTTACCGTTTTCCAACTCACGCCGGGCAGGGCAGTTTCGATAGTCAGGGCCTGCTTGGGGTCAAGGTTGACGAGCGAAATGTGCACCGCGCCATTCTTGTCGCGCGAGGCAGAGGCATTGAGCGCCGGGATTTTTTCGCCCCCAAACGAATAGTCGGGGCTAGCGAACTGCACGGGCAAAAACTCCGCGTCCTGGTGCACCTGGTAGAGGTCAAATAGGTGATAGGTGGGCGTGAGCAGCATCTTTTCCTTGTCCGTCAACACCAAGGCTTGCAGCACGTTAATGGCCTGGGCCAAGTTAGCGCCCTTCACCCGGTCGCAATGGTTATTGAAAATATTGAGCGTGGTGCCCGCTACCAGCGCATCGCGCAGCGTGTTCTGCTGATATAGAAAGCCGGGATTGGTACCGGGCTCCACGTCGGTCCACACGCCCCACTCGTCCACCAGCAGGGCTACCTTTTTGTCCTTATCATACTTGTCCATAATGGCGGCGTGCTTGGCCACTATCGCGTCCATTTTCAGGCAGTTGCGCACCGTGCTGAAGTACATATCCTCGCCAAAGCCAGTGGCTTTGCCCTTGCTGCCGCTCCAGCTGCCGGTGGGCAGCGTGTACTGGTGCAGGGTGAGGCCCCACATCTGGTTGAGCGGAATGTTTTTCATGCACGTTTCGGTCCAGTTGGCGTCGTCGCCATTAGCGCCGCTCACTATGCGCTTGAGCCGGGTGCCGGGGTAGTCGTGGGCGAAGGTGGCGTAGCGCTTGTACACGTTGGTGTAGTAGTCGGCCGTCATGTTGCCGCCGCAGCCCCAGCTCTCGTTGCCGATGCCCCACCAGCTCACCTTGTAGAGCTCGGGATGGCCGTTTTTACGGCGCTCCTGCACCATGGGCGTGTCCTCGTTCGAGTTGAGATACTCCATCCAGTTGCTCATCTCCTGCACCGTGCCGCTGCCCACGTTGGCCGCCAAGTAGGGCTCGGTGCCCAGCAGTTGGCACAGCTCCAGAAACTCGTGCGTACCAAAACTATTGTCTTCCAGCGTATTGCCCCACCATAGATTCAGCATTTTGGGGCGCTGGGCGGCGGGGCCCACGCCATCGTGCCAGTGGTAGGTATCGGCAAAGCAACCGCCGGGCCAGCGCAGGTTAGGCACGTGAATCTTCTTGAGCGCTTCCACAATATCGAGCCGGATGCGGCCCTGCTTAGCCACGGGCAGGCTAGGGTCTACCCAGAAGCCACCATAGATGCACCGCCCCAGGTGCTCGGCAAACTGCCCCTGAATATGCTTGCTAATGAGCAGCTTCGGGTCGCCGGGCTGCACGGTAAGCTGCACGGTTTGGGCGAAGCCTAGCAGCGGGGCCGCCACAGCCAGCGCCATAGCGAAAGAACGAAAAAAAGCCATTGGGTGGGTAAGTAAAAAGTGGCGCAGCGCCAACATTATCGATTGTGTTGAGGTGGCAAGTTCGCGCTTATGTTCGAAAAAACCTGCTATCCCACGATTTTTACGGTATCTGACCACTCAATTTGGTACCCGCTACGCTGGGCCCGATTCAGTGGGCGAGGCTAGTTAGGCTCATTTCCGACCAACGCACTAGTCTCGCCCAACTTGCCAAAGTGGCGGTAGAGTCGCTGCACGCATTCAGCTACTAAAGTAGAAGTCGCGCGGAAGTTCACTTTCCAGCGTGGCTGGGTGCTGACTGCGATTTCTCTTTCTTACCCCGGCTAGCCCAGCTCCAGCCGGGCTAGCCGGGCTCAGGCAGCCAGGCCGGCCACTTCCTTGAGGGCGGCTACCATCACTTCCCAGGAGAATTTTTTAGCTTCCTGCCGCACGCCGGCGGCTAGGGTTTCCTCACGGTCGTGCGCGTAGAAATCGACCAGCGCCCCGGCAATGGCGGCCGGCGTGGGCAGCACCACGTAGCCCACCACCCCGGCCGGTATCAGCTCGGCCAGCCCCCCTACATCGGTCACGAGCATGGGCCGCCCGAAGTGATACGCCACCTGCGACACCCCGCTCTGGGTAGCATTTTTGTAAGGCTGCACCACCAAATCGGCCGCGCTGAAATAGGCGGCTACGCGTTCATTGGGGATGAAATCGGTGGCGCGCACCAAGCGGTTTTCCAGGTCGTATTTTTTGATAAGCGCCTCGTAAGGCGCGGCATCTTCGTAAAACTCTCCCGCAATGAGCAGCTTTACCGGCAGGGCGGCCACCCGGGCATCGGCCAGCGCTTCGAGCAGAATATCCAGCCCTTTATACGCCCGAATAAACCCAAAAAACAAGATGTACCGATAAGCAGGGTCTAGTTGCAGGGTAGCTAGGGCCTTGGTCTTAGGCAGGGCCGGCCCGAAGTTATCGTAGAGCGGGTGCGGGCGGTAAAGTGCTGGTTGGCTCCCAAAACCCAGACGCTGCAAATCGGCCAGCACGGCGCGGCTCATGGTCACGAAGCCATCGCAGGCGCTCAGGAAATAGCGCGTGAGCGGGCCGTCCCCGGGCCGCTTTTCGTGCGGAATCACGTTGTCGGTAATGGCCACCACGCGGGTGTGGCCGTTGCCGCGCACCAGCCGCGCCACCGTGCCCAGCGCCGGCCCCATAAACGGCAGCCAGAACCTGAATATCACCAAATCGGGCCGCTCGTGGCGCAGCCGGCGCCCCACCGCCAGCCACGACAGGGGATTAACTGAATTCAGGCTGACTTCGATATCGAGGTCAGCCGGACCAGCCTCGGTGCTGAACTGGGTTTGCCCAGGAAACAGAAAATCAGGGTATTGCAACGAAAACGTAACGAGCCGCACCTCATCGCCGGCGTCCTGAAAAGCTCGGGCCAAGCGCTCGTTATACGTGGCTAGCCCGCCGCGCAGCGGGTAAGCCGGGCCGATGATAATAACTTTCATCGCAGGGTTTCACGCACCAGGTAATCGTTGCGGCGCGGGCCGTTCAACTGCACCATCTCGGCCAGAAAACCGGCCAGAAACAGCTGCACGCCGATAATAACGGCCACCAGCGACAGAAAAAACAGCGGCTGTTGCGTCACGCCCCGCGCCTTCATGTTGTGCAGCGACAGCCACCACTTTTCGCCCGTCAGCCACACCGTCAGCACCATGCCGATGAAGAATGACAGGCTACCCAGCGTGCCAAAAAAGTGCATGGGACGCCGCCGAAACCGGCTGACAAACGTGATGCTGGCCAGGTCCAGAAAACCGTACACGAAGCGCTCGAGCCCAAATTTGGTGATGCCGTATTTGCGCTCCTGGTGCTGCACGACCTTCTCCCCTATCTTCTTGAAACCGCTCCACTTGGCTATCACCGGGATGTAGCGGTGCATCTCGCCGTAGACCTCAATGGCTTTTACCACCCGCTGGTCGTAGGCCTTGAGGCCGCAGTTGAAATCGTGCAGCTGAATGCCCGAGATGGCCCGCGTGGCACCGTTGAAAAGCTTGGTTGGGATAGTCTTCGAGAGCGGGTCGTAGCGCTTTTGTTTCCAGCCACTTACCAAGTCGTAGTGGTCCTCGGCTATCATGCGGTAGAGCTCGGGCAGCTCCTCGGGCGAGTCTTGCAGGTCAGCATCCATGGTGCAGACCACTCGGCCGCGCGCCGCTTCAAAACCCACGTTGAGCGCCGCCGACTTACCATAGTTGCGGTTGAACCGAATGCCGCGCAGAGCCATATCCTGGCCCGCTAGGGCTTCAATCACCATCCACGAGTCGTCGGTCGAGCCGTCGTCTATCAAAATCACCTCGTACGAGAGCCCGCGCGCCGTGAGCACGCGCTGAATCCAGCGCGTGAGTTCGGGCAGCGATTCGGCCTCGTTAAGCAGAGGAATTACGATGGACATCTCCACCGGAAAGCTGGCAGTTGGCTTATTCAAACTCGGGCTTGGTATTTTTAACGAAAGCGGCGGCTATCAGACTAATAAGCAGGCCGATAAGAATAGAACCCAGAAAGGTAAAGAGTAGCATGATGGGTCCCGTCGTGAACTTAGCCGAAAAAGCCATTGCCTGGTCAATCTGCGCGTCCGGCATTCCTTTGGCTTCCATATCAGCTCGGGCCTTGTCCATCATCCGTGTCATCACTTCGGGGTCCATGAACGTGGTGTAGACATACGTGAAAATAGCGCTCAGCAATCCTACTACGCTGGCTACCGTGACGCCCACGCCCAAACCCTGCCCATAGCCCATGAAGCCTCCATTGCGCAACTTAAAATCGCGCATCGCTAGGATGACGCCTAGTATCAGTACCGCTATCGTCGCGAAGCGAACGACCGAATTTTGTTCTAGTTCCAGCGCGTAGATTCCGAACGAGACGATGACGCTCACCAAACCAGTGAGCAGCCCGTAGCGCCCGCCCACGGCGGTGGTAGAGGCAGAAGGGGTAGCCGTTTGCATAAGAAAGGAGAAAAAAGGTGAAAGCTTACTTGCGCAAAAATAGCCCGCTTGGCAGTGCCAGCATCAGCCCAAGCAGAACCGTCCAGGTAAAAGTACCCCTAGCCATATCGGCTGGCGAGAGGCTTGCCGCCTGGGCTAGCTCCTGTTTTTCGAATTGCGCATTGCGCTTTTCCTTCGGGCGCAGGTTTTGCTGCACCCGGGTTATCTCCAATAGCTCGCGGCGGTTTTGAGCTAGGGTAGATTCGCCCACTACCTGGGCCAGGCCCCACACACTGAGGGCAGCTAAAAAAGCCGCTAGTAGCACCGTAAGGCCTCCCACGGCCAATGTACGCCCCACGCCCGGCCGCA
>Ga0308157_10002005_pt1 | contig 36618 bp, 26 predicted proteins | sample PhyBR1_FD_201035 | JGI IMG/M metagenome (GOLD analysis project Ga0308157, IMG submission 201035) | Phyllosphere microbial communities from UC Gill Tract Community Farm, Albany, California, United States - DLSLB.R1 | ecosystem: Host-associated > Plants > Phyllosphere > Unclassified | place: USA... | reverse complement strand
GGACCTGGTCCTTGTGGCAGACCAGCACCGCGTCGTTGGTTTCCACCACGACCACGTCCTTGACGCCGACCACGGCCACGATGCGGCTCTCGGCGCGCACCAGCGAACCGCTGACATCGTCCAGGTAGACATCGCCGCGCGTGGTGTTGCCCTGAGCATCCCGCTGCTGCACTTCCCACAGCGCCGACCACGAGCCGACGTCGTTCCAGCCGATATCGGCCGGCACCACGATGGCGTGGCGGGTGTGCTCCATCACCGCGTAGTCGATCGAATCGGATGGGCAGGCGGTGAAGGAGGCTTCGTCCAGGCGGCAGAAATCGAGGTCGCGGTAATCCTTGCCGACGGCCGCCGCGGTGGCGCTGGCAATGGCCGGCGCGTATTCCTGCAATTCCTTCAGGTAGCTGTCGGCGCGGAACAGGAACATGCCGCTGTTCCAGTAGTAATTGCCGGCGGCGACGAAGCCCTCGGCGGTGGCGCGGTCCGGCTTCTCGACGAAGCGGTCGACGCTGTAGCAGTGGGCGGCGGCGGCCGGGGTGCCGCTGCGGATGTAGCCGTAGCCGGTCTCCGGCGCGGTCGGCACGATGCCGAAGGTGGCCAGCGCGCCGCCGTCCACCATGGCGGCGGCATGCTCGATGGCGGCGTAGAAGGCGTCGACGTTTTCAATCACGTGGTCGGCCGGCAGCACCAGCATGACGGCGTCGGCGTCGATGGCGCGCAGGTAGTGGGCGGCGGCGGCCACGGCCGGCGCGGTGTTGCGCCCGACCGGCTCGAGCAAAATGCCCAGCGGCGCGATGCCGATTTCACGCATCTGCTCCGCGACCAGGAAGCGGTGCTCGTTGCCGCACACGACCAGCGGCGCCATCATCTGCGGCCGGCCGTGCACGCGGAGCGCGGTATCCTGCAACATCGTGCGGTCCGAGACCAGCGGCAGCAGCTGCTTGGGCAGCACCGCGCGCGACAACGGCCATAAACGCGTGCCGGATCCGCCGGACAGAATTACGGGATAAATATGCATGTTCTAACCTATTTTGTGATCACTTTAGCGCCGTTCGTTTCGACGCGGCGCTTGTTGCGGCGGTCACGAGCGTTGGCCCACATATCGGGGTCGTACTCCGAGATATGCTTCATCTCGCCGCGGCGGTTGACACTATATTCCTTAAACACAATCATTTCTTCCAACTTAACATTCGGTAACACACGAGTATATTCAAACAGCACGCTGCGAACCACCTCGGCACCCGCGCAAACCTTGCTGCCATGACCGATCCAGGTTGGGCCGATAATGGTTGCGCCGGCCTCGATCTGACAGCCCGAACCAATGTAGACAGGACCTTCGATACGGGTGCCATTCCAGTCGATACTGGTGTTCAGGCCCACCCACAGGTCGTCGTTGATACGAATGCCGGGCACATCCAGGTGCGCCACCTCGCCCATCAGTACGCTCTGGCAGACTTCCCAATAATCGGTCACGCTGCCGATGTCGATCCAGTGGAAGGTGCGCGTTTGGGCGAAGAACGGCAGGCCTTTTTCGGCCAGCAACGGGAACAATTCCGAGCCGATATCGAACGGCCGGTCCGACGGAATCAGGTTGATGACTTCAGGTTCAAAAATATAGATGCCGGTGCTGACAAAGTTCGACAGCGCCTCTTCCTTGCTAGGTTTTTCCTGGAACTGGGTGATGCGTCCATCCTTGTCGGTGACGACCACGCCATAGCTCGATACCTTATCCCAAGGCACTTCCTTGGTCACGACCGAAGCCAGCGCTCCCTTGCGCTTATGTTCGAACAGTGCCGACTTGATGTCGAGATCGATCAGCGCATCACCGCACAGGACGATGGTGGTGTCATCAAAGAAACCGCCGAATTCCTGGATTTTCTTCATGCCGCCCGCCGAACCCAGCGGCTGCGGCACTACTTCGCCGTCATCGTTGGTGTACCCCTCGAAGGAATAGCCGATCTGGACATGATACTGGTTGCCCTCACCGAAGTAGTCTTCGATTTTTTCATGCAGGTAACTGACGTTAACCATGATTTCATTGATGCCGTACTTGGCGAGATGCTCGATCAGGTAAGCCTTGTCGGGCTTGCCCAAGATCGGTATCATCGGTTTGGGCAAATCGTAGGTCAACGGACGTACACGCGTACCTTTGCCGGCGGCCAGAATCATAGCTTTCATATCATCTCTCAGTTGGTTGTTTAAATATCAATGCCAAAACCACTTCCCGCTCTCGCGCTGCGATGCTGCAATGCGGAATCGTGAGCATATTATCATGTCACCTATGACACTTCTTTTTTGCAATCGCGCGCGCGGTCAGCGAACCTATGCCTCAAAATCCAGCATGTTGCTGGATGAAGCGGGCTGTGCCAGCTTTTTCGGCGTGATACAACCTCGAAGCGACACATTTTACCCTAGGCGAACGGCCACAAATACTTGCTTTAAAAGCATCCGCCGGTGTCCGGGATCGCACAAGCAATTGCCTAAGAATCATCTTCACAGGCATAATCGTCAGCCCTGACGTGTGAGCAACCATTGTTATGCTCCGCGACAGATTTTTTTTACAACTCAGCGCATCGAATTTGAGCGGCAACTCTACGGGATTTCGGATGGACTTTAGGAAAGATATCAACGGGTTAAGAGCGATCGCCGTAGTCGCAGTCATACTTTTTCATTTCAACGCCGCTTGGCTACCGGGTGGTTTCGCCGGAGTTGATGTTTTTTTCGTAATATCCGGCTACCTGATGACCTCCATCATTTACAGGGGCCTAGCCAATAATAGCTTGAGCATCCCGAAATTTTACCTGGCCCGGGGAAGACGGATCGTTCCAGCGCTGCTGTTGCCATGTACTATTTTGCTGATTTTTGGTTGGTTCTATTTTTTGCCCCAGGAATTTCTCGAGCTGGGCAAGCATGTCGCCGCTAGTCTGGCGTTTGTTTCAAATGTGACTTACTGGACGGAATCGGGATACTTCGCGGCGGGAGCCCACCAAAAGTGGCTGCTACACACCTGGTCGCTGTCGGTCGAGTGGCAGTTTTATATGCTCTACCCAGTGGTCTTGTACCTGCTAAGCAAGGCATTTCGCCTCTCCTGGCTGCGTTGGCTCGTATTGATTGGCGCGATTGCGGGATTTGCGCTTTCTGTTTATGCTTCGCCGCGTTGGCCGGAGGCTGCTTTCTTTCTGCTCCCCACGCGAGCATGGGAAATGATGGTTGGCGGGTTAGTCTATTTGTTCCCCGCTACCTCACTAAAAGGACTCCGCCCGCATATCGTCCTCCTCGGCCTGTTGCTGATCGCCCTCTCCTATGTGTTTTTCTCGGAAAGCGACATTTGGCCGGGATACCTAGCAATCATCCCTGTCGCGGGCGCCGCGCTAGTCTTGGCCGCCAATACTCAGGACTCCATTTATACAAATAATCCGGTGTCACAGTGGTTGGGCAACATATCCTATTCGCTCTATATCTGGCATTGGCCGACAGTAGTCTGTCTTTCCTACCTTGGCCTATTGGATAGCCTGGTTTACCAGTTGGCTGGTATCGGTATTTCGCTGGCAATAGCACAGCTATCCTACTCCTTCATAGAGCAGCGGATGCGCACACTCATCGAGATGCGCTGGTCAGTGAGGTGGATTGCATATGCCAGCGTTCTGTGCGGTGCCGGGACTGTCGTATTCCTGACTAACGGTGTCATCGGCGAGGTTCGTCCTGCCAGCATTTCGGACAAAGCGCAATTCGTCGCACAATATCAAGAAAAATACCTCAAGCTGGCAGATACGCATTGGATTTCAAAATGCAACTTCATGAGCGCGCTGAAAGATCACGGAATTCTGAAAACGGATGAAGTCTGTACTAAAAAACAGGGTGCGGGAGGATTGTTTTTATGGGGCGACTCCCATGCTGAAGCATTGTCATACGGGCTTCGCCATGCGTTACCCACTGGCGTGCCGTTTTATCAGGTGACATCTTCAGGTTGTCGTCCAAGTCTACATGACGACGTCAAACAGAAGGGAATAGGCAAAATTGCTTGCACCTATTCCAACAAATTTGCTATCCAAAAGATAAACGAGTTGCGGCCCGATATCGTCGTGCTCGGGCAAAAAGACAACCATGAACTAACTGATTGGGAAGAAATTGCGACAGCACTAAAGTCTGCCGGGGTGAAGCAGGTGGTCTTAGTAGGGCCGACGCCGCAATGGCAGCCGTCTCTTCCCGTTGTGATTGTCAATCGACACTGGGCCGATTTCGGTGACCAGATTCACGACACCGCCTTGGATAAAAAGACGCTACGTACCAATGCACTATTGTCGAGAAAAACAAAAGGCGAGGATCTTACTTTTGTTTCTCTCATCGACAAGCTTTGCGCAGGCGACAATTGTCAGGCCCGCGTACCGCCCTCACGTTCGCTGTTGCTGGTCGATTACGGCCACCTTTCCGCAGAAGGTTCGTCGTACGTCGTACAAAACATCGTCTTGCCTCAACTCAAACTGCGTTGAGGCAAGCTCAAGCCGGCTCCCGAACCAGCAAGGGGAAGCCGGCTTATTTTTCCGACGACTGCCAGCGCCATGAGTCAGCGCACATGTCGTCGATTTGCCGCACTGCCTTCCAGTTGAGCTCCTTTTCCGCCAACGAAGCGTCGGCGTAACACTGAGCAATATCGCCGGCGCGACGAGGCGCGAACTTCATCGGTATGCTCCGTCCACTGGCAGCTTCAAAGGCCTTCACCATTTCCAGCACGCTGGTGCCGCGCCCGGTACCGAGGTTGTAGGTGTAGACACCCGGGGCGGTTGCCAACTTGTCCAGCATCTTTACGTGGCCATTGGCCAAATCCATGACGTGAATGTAATCGCGGACGCCGGTACCATCCCTGGTCGGGTAATCTTGACCAAATACGGACAGTTCCGTCCGACGGCCTTCCGCAACCTGCGCAATAAACGGCAGCAGGTTATTAGGTATGCCATTGGGGTCCTCGCCTATCAGGCCACTTTCGTGCGCGCCAACCGGGTTAAAGTAACGCAGCAATGCAATGCGCCAAGTCGGATCGGACTTGGCCACGTCACGCAATATTTCCTCGATCATCAATTTGCTTCGGCCGTAAGGATTGGTGGCCGACAGCGGGAAATCTTCGTAGATCGGCACCGATTGCGGATCTCCGTACACCGTCGCCGACGAACTGAATACCAGCGACTTGACACCGAACTGCTGCATCATTTCAAACAATACCAGGCTGCCCTGCACATTGTTGTCGTAGTAGCGCAATGGCTGCGCCACCGACTCGCCCACCGCTTTTAGCCCGCCGAAGTGGATGACCGCGTCGATCGTGTGATTTTCGAACACAGCGCGCATGGCTTCACGGTCGCGCAAATCGGCCTCCACGAAGGCCATTTTCTTGCCCGCGATCTGTTGCGTACGATCAATTACGGATAATTTGCTGTTACTCAAGTTATCTACGATGATGACATCATGCCCTGCGGCACTCAACTCAACGCAAGTGTGCGAGCCTATGTAGCCCGCACCGCCAGTTACCAAAATATTCATTCGAAATCCCTTCAGGTCAATTCGTGATTCGAGCGACAGCCAAGACGCGCCTATTGCTTCTGAAAGTGGCATTTTAACAAATCGCAGGTTCGCACAATGCTGAACAACATGTAAATTTTCGGCTCAGCGACCAAGCCGGCAAAAAAAAAGTGACCCGAAGGTCACCTTTTTTATAAGCTAAGACAACAGCTTATTGCGTCACGATCTCGAAATAGGTCGTCGGCCCATGCGAAAGCTTGCTAGTGTCCAGCGTGAAGCTGATGCCGCCGACCTCCTGCACGACAGGGATCGCATCGCCACGTTGGCCGCGCAGCGTATCTGAATAAACCTTCAGCAAATTGGCGTTGACGTTCGTCAGGTGCAGCGTAACCGTACGCGTCGACATCACTACTGGCTTGGTGCCGAACGACTTGAGGGTGGTCTCCGCGGTGTCGCTAAACGTCATGCCGGTGTTGCGGGCATCCGAGGCGAGCACCACCAACATGCGCTTGCTCGAATTGAGCGGCGCGCCGTCGAGAGAAGATACCGCCACCAGGGCTGGCCCGCTGGCTTGCTCAAGTCTTAGCGCACCCAATGTCATCGCTTCGGGCGTGCTGAACACCACACCCTCGGTCAAAGGCGTAATGACGGTGAGGCGCTTGCGCTGCCCATCGAGACTGATCTGCCCGGTATCAGTCAGATACAGGCCCGCCACCGTGTTATTACGCGAATCGGGAACCAGCAAGTTATTGGATCGCAGCGCGGTGACCCGGTTATTGAACTGATCATCTTCCCAAACCCCGGTGCTGCTTAACAGGGATGTCAGCAAAGCCGGTGCGGGTACGCCGCCTACGCGCAGGTTGTTATTGCCTGGCTGCATAGTCGAGTCGTACACCAGTTTGCCGTTCACCAGGGTCTTTTCCAGTTTTCCCTGCCAATCGAGGCCGATACCGGTCACCAGCGCCAAGCGTCGCAGATCCGGAGAGATCGCTCCGAAGGATGAGCTGTTGGTGAAGACGTAATTATTGTCGATACTCACGCCGATGCGGCGTTTGGCTGTCGCCACATCGCCACGGCGGTACAGCAGCGCGGCCAAGGTTTCTGTTGCGCGCGCGATGGGGTCGGGGCCTACCATGTATGGATAGATCGTGTCCTTGCGGCCACCCGGTTCCGAATAGCTGAGAATCAGTGCACCAGCATGCTGGGCAATCATGCCCCAATCCTGGAAGGCCGCGTAGGAAGGCACCGCCAATCCCGATTCACGGCGATATTTATTCCAAAACACCTGGCCGTACTCGGACACGGTAAACGCCTTGCCCCACTGACGGCTCAGAGCCAACTCGGCGATATACTGTGCGCCGCCCGACAGCAAGCTGTCCTGCTTCATGACGGAGCCTGGGCTGACAAAGTTCGTCGGCTCCGAGAAATAATTATGCATATCCACCCACGCGAACTGGTTGCGTGTGTAGTGCTCGGCTGGAGCAAGCCAATTGTTATAGGACGTGATCATGCCCTTGTAACCAGCCGCGCGGACAAAGTTGCTCATCCAGGCGCCGGTACTGGTTTCGAGCGAGACAAAGAATGCCTGCTGGTCCGCCATCCGGATATTGACACCCGACTCGTTGCGGACAAATCCGACGGAGTTCGCCTCCAGCGTTTCGCCGGTCAGCAGCTTGCTTCCCCATGCTTTGGCCAGCGCGGCCGTGGTCAAATATTTGCTCTTGAGCCAAGCCGAGTACGCGGGACGCAAGACATCAGGCGGACCGAGGCGGTTAATGTACGGCAGGCCGCTCTCATTGACCAGTATGAGTCCGGCAAATGCCGGGTCGGCGAAGGTGCTCATTTGCGTGTACGGATTCACCGTGCCGAACATCTTCGTCATCATCTGCCGCCAATGATCCTGCATCACGGGGTCGTAGTAAGCACGCACCTTTGCCTGCTTGTGGTTGACCCAGCGGTCGGGGATGTTGCCAAACGCGGCGTTCTCCGAACTCAAGCCGTTCAATACGTAGTAGATGCCGGCGTTCTTCAGGGAGGCCAGCAGGTACTGGACCCGATCAAGAACGATCGGGTCGAAGTCCAGGTCTTTCAACCGGTTGGCCATCAGCGAGTCTTCCTCGAAGTCGAGGCGCGCCATGTTGTAGCCGTGGCGCTGCAGCTGCGTGACATACTTGTCAACGGTCGCATGATCGGGCATGCCACCGGTGGCGCCGCTGAATCCAAGAGATGCCATCAGGAAACGCTTGGGTGTGTTGGGCGACTTGGACGGGGCAATTTGACCTGCCGCGTTCACCGCGAGATAGTCGGTAATTGCCGTTCGGGGGAAGATGCCGGAAAAATCCAGAATGCTGCCTTGGTCCACCATCAGATTGACGTCAACCACCGGCAACCAAGTGTCTGCCGCAGACGCGGCCAGCGGGGCCATTGCGAGCAAAATACAAGCGATTTTTTTCATCTCAAAAACTCCTCAATTTATAATACGCAGCAATGTGTGGGAATTTTCCAGAAGCGGATAGAGATAACGACCGTTTAAATTAGAGAAATTCCAACATAGACCAACGATGCCGCCATTTCTTTCGGCACATCATTTCGCAATGAAAATCATGCATACGAGCAACAAAAGGGGCGCGAGCAGACCATATGTCGGACGCCATCCTTACCCGCGTTGGCATCACGCTGAAGATTGCTCACAGTCTACACGAGTTAGCTAAGAAAAATTCAAAATTACATCGCACGAAGCGCCTGAGCAACAGATTCATCTCGCAAGGAAGTCAAGGGAGCACTCGAAAAACCGTCATTCCCATACCCCGCGCACCCATGGGGCAGCAGGGTCTCCCCATCGCGCGCGGGAATGACAATTGGGCGGTTTTTCGAAGTGCTTTAAGAAGAGGACAGAGCGGAGCGGTAGACGTTGACGGTTTGTTCAGCGATCGTGGCCCAATCAAAGCGCGCACCGACCCAGGCCCGCCGCGCGGCGACCGCTTCCGGGCTGCGCGCAACGGTTGCCGCCTGCGCCAACCTCGCGGCCAGGGCCTCGATCTGGCCCAACGGAAAATAATGATCATCCGAAAGTCCGACCGCGAGATTGGCGGGGATGTCGCTGGCGAGCACCGGCAAGCCATACGACAGCGCTTCGAGCAAGGCGATCGGCAGCCCCTCGTGAGAAGAAGGCAATACAAACAACCCTGCGTGGCCATACAGCTGCGCCAGCGCGGCACCTGTTTGCAGGCCGGTGCAGACGATGGCCGGCGACTGCGCCGACTGCTCAAGCACCTCCCGCACATAGAGATCGGGATGGTCCGAGGCGCCGACGATGGCCAGTTTCCAGCCCGGCGGAGCGGCGCGCTTGAACGCGGCGATCAGATCCAGATGGCGCTTTTCCGGCACCAGCCGGCTCACCAGCAAAACGTATTTGCCAGGGGTGAGGCCGAATTGCGCCAACTGGTCAACCGCCTCGGGCAGTTCGGGCAGGCACACGCCATTCGGTATGAGGGTGCTGTCGCGGTCATGGCCGCGCTTGACGATGTCGGCGATCACCTGGGAGATGACGATGCGCTGGTTCGACCAGCGCATGCCGAAACGTTCGCCCGTGCGCAGCGCGAAACGGGCGAAAGCGCCCCATTTCTGCCTGTCGTAATCCGGGCCGTGGTGCGTAACCACCACCCTCAGCCCCAGCAGCCGGGCCGGCAAGGTAACGATGGCAGGGCCGATCGCCTGAATGTGCAGGATGTCCGGCCGCTTGACGGCCGCGTATAACATCCCCAGCACGCTATGCAATATCGCCTCCAGCCCCTTCGATCGCGGCGCCCACAGCGAGACAAAGCGCACTCCCCGCCAAAGCGGCCCGGTGTCCGGACGCTGATACGGCGCCCGCGCAAGCACGGTGACCTCGCAGCCACGCTCAACCAATCCCGGGCACAAGTGTTCGGCGTGGGTTTCGACGCCACCCTGCACGCCCGGAAAGCCTCGCAACCCCAGCATCATGACTTTGATTGGACGGGTCATCGCAACTCCGCGCTGCACTTCACATCCAGCAGCTGTTGCGCCAGGTCGCGCCAGCTATAAGCGGACTCCAGCAGCACCCTGCCCTCGCGCCCCATCGCGGCGGCCCGTTGTGGATCGGCCAGCAATTGCAATATGCGGGACGTCATGCCGGCGAAGTCGTTCGGTTCGGCCACCAGGCCGGTTACCCCGTCCACCACCAGGCCGCGATAGAACAGGAAGTCCCACACCACCGCCGGCAGTTGCATCGCCATCGCCTCCAGGCACGTACCCGGCAACCCTTCGTAATAGGATCCGGACGCGTAGACGTGGCTGCGGTTGTAGTACGCCATCATGTGTTCGAAAGGTACTTTGCCGGTCAGCTCGACATTGGCGCGCAACGGCGCCAGCTGTTCACCGACCCAGGCATCGTCGTCGCCATAGCCGACGATACAGATGCGGATATCAGGCTTGGCGGCCACCAACTGGCGGCACAATTCGACCATCGCGCCGCTGCCCTTGCGGCGCTCGATGCGCCCGCAAAACAGCACGTCGATGTCTTTCGCGCAGTGCGGGTCGGGGTGGAACTTGCGCACATCGGCGCCGTTCGGAATGACCGTGACCTTGCCGGGGAAGCCATAGCGCAGCACTTCCTGCCGGCCTTGTTCGGTGAGCGCGATCACCTGGTCGACGCGGCGGAAAATACGGCGCTCCATCCACATCTTGACCGCCAGCGACTTCGCGCTCCATTGGCTGTCGAAATGGCGGGTGGCGTAGAAGCGGCCGGACATGCCGAGATAGGTGGTATGCGCCGTCAGCACCACCGGTATCGACGGCGGCAGGAACAGGCCTGGAATCAGCGGTGGCCAATGGAAGTTCACGCACGATATCTTGCCGTCGCGATGCAGGGAGATCAGCAGCCGGCGCACCGCCAGGCCCCAGCTGAACAAGTTCAGGCGGCTCGAACGGAACGGAACATGCATGATCTGCACGCCGGCGAACGCACGATCGTCACGATGCTCGTCGCCGGTGATCAACAGTACACCGGGATGCCCTTCCGGCAAATTTTCCAAGAACGATTGCAGATAGCGGGCAATACCGCCCACGCCGTAAAACTGCGGGTAAACAATAGCGATCATTTCAGTCCGTCGAGAGTAGCATTGAGTTCATTGACCAGTCGCTCCCAGGTATAGCCGCGCTCGATCTTGGCGCGTGCCGCCAGCGCCATGCGCGCGCTGGCCTCGGGCGTCTCCAGCGCGCCGCAGATGGTGTCCGCCAGGGCGGCGGCATCGGCCGGCGGCACCAGCAGGCCGTTGACCTGGTGTTCCATGACCTCGGGTATGCCGCCGACCGCCGAGCTGACCAGCAGCGTGCCGGACGCCATCGCCTCCAGCACAACCAGCGGACACGGATCCTGCCATACCGACGGCAGCACGATCATGTCGACGGCGGAATACAGGTAGCGCAGCTTGTCGTGCGGCAGGTAGCCGGTGAAGACGATCGCATGATTGACCGGCTTGGCCAGTTCCTCAAGTTCGCGCTCGTAGCCGGTGCGTGCGGCACCGCCGAAAAACGAGGAACCGGTGATGATCAGGCGCGCCTCCGGATGGCGTCGCAGCACGTCCTGGAATGCCGCGATCAGCACGTGCACGCCTTTGAGGGCGGTCAGCCGGCCGACATACAGCAGGTAGCGGCACTGCGGGTCGAATTGCACCAGGCCGTCCAGCTGCGCGGCCGCCTCGGGATAGGGCTGGAACACGGCAGGGTCGGTCGAATTGAACAAGACCTGGAAGCGTTGCGCATGCTCCGGGAACTTTGCCACGGCCTGGCGACGGATGTAGTCGCTGACGCATAACACCAGGTCGGCCTTGGCCAGCGCCCGGCGATAGAACGGCCGGAACAACCGCATCGACAGATGGTCATTGTGCATGTGCAAGACGATCTTCTGGCCAGGGCGGCGCTTCAGGAACAGCAAAATGTTCGGCTCGTTGTGCAAATACACCACGTCAAACGGCAACACCGCCTTGGCCACGCGGCTCCCATAGGAAAACACGTTCTGGATCTTGGCCAGGTAGCGCAACGGATTGCGCCAGGTGACCCGGTCCTTGATGCGGCTGAAAAACAGTTCGGTCTTGGTCCAGGGGATGCCGATGTAGCCGATGCCCGGCCGGCCGGCGCTGCCGGCCGGCCGCGACACCATCGTCACGTTATGGCCGGCGGCCATGCGGGCGGATGCCTCGTCGACCCAATGCTCGACGGCGCCGCCTTGAACCGGCGGCACCGGCAATAATTCCGGGACCACGATAGCGATAGATTTCATTGTCATTATTCTGCAAAGATTTCAAAATAGGTCGTGGGGCCGTGCGACAGCGAGGTCGTGTCGAGCACGAAGCTGATGGTGTCGCCATCGCGCTTGACTTCGATCGCGTCGGCGCGCTTACCGCGCAACGTGGCCGAATAAACCTTCAAGCTTGCCGCCTGCGTACTCTTGAGGGTGAGCCTGAGGGAGCGTCCCTCAATCAGCACCGGGCCGGTACCCAGATCGCGCAACGTGGTGGCCGCCGCGTCGCTGAAAGCCATATTGGTGTTGCGCGCATCGGTGGCCAACACCACCAGCATGCGCCGGCTGCTGGCCAGCGGCTGCTGGTCCATGGCCGATACCGCCACCAGTGCCGGGCCGTCCGCGTCGCTGACGCTCACATTGCCCAGGGTAACCGGCTCGGGAGCGTCGAACACCACCGCTTCGGTCTTGGGCGTGATCACGGTCATCCGGCGGCGGCGACTGTCGAGCAGCAACTGTCCGGTATCGCTCTGGTATAGCCCTTGTTCAGGATCGCTGACATTGTCTTTGGCCAGCAGGCCGCCCTTGCGCATCGCCAGCACCCGTTCCTCCAGCCGTTTTCCCGCCACCGCCGGCAGACGGTCGAGCCTGCCAGCCATGGGGCCGGCGTAGCTCGCCGCCAACGCCGCGAAACGTGAAGTCAGGCCGGGTTCGCTCGCCACGGGGGCCGGCTTGCCGCGCAGTTGCAAAGTGGTGGCGCCGGGGGCGGTTTGCGCGTCGTAGAGCTTGCTGCCCTCGAGTCGGCCATCCCAGTCCAGACCGATGCGTGAGACCAGCGCCAGACGGGTAATATCCGGCGGTATATTGCCGTAGAACGCATTGTCGTCGAACACGAAACCCGGGTCGATCTTCACGCCCACGCTGCGCTGTGCCGGCGCGACGTCACCACGCAAGTACAACAGCGCGGCCAGCGTTTCGGTGGCGCGGGCGACCGGATCGGTGCCGACGAAGAATGGATAGATGCGGTCCTTGCGTCCGCCCGGTTCGGCATAACTCAGCACCAGGGCACTGCCGTGCTGGGCGATCATGTCCCAGCCCTGCAGGCTGGCATAGGCAGGCACCGCCAGCCCGCTTTCGCGCCGGTATCGGTTCCAGAATACCTGGCCATATTCGGTGACAGTGAACGGCTTGCCGACCTGCCGACCGGCAGCCAGTTCGGCAATATATTTGGCGCCGCCAGCGATCATGCTGTCCTGGCTGATCCTTGAGCCCGGCGAGGCGAATGCTGTTGGTTCGGAAAAATAGTTGTGCAGGTCGATCCAGTCGTACTGGGAACGTGCCAGCGCAGCGGCCGGCGATAGCCAGTTGTTATTGGCTGTGATCATGCCCTTGTAGCCGGCCTGCCGCACATACTTTGTCATCCAGTCGGCTTGCGATTTCTGCAGATCGACGAGAAATTTTTGCACGTCGGACATCCGGCGGCTTACCCAGTCGTTCGGCTTTGGAAAGGCCGGCGCCGCATCGGTTGTCGTGCCCTCGCCCGCTTTCAGCTCACCGCGCCACGCCCCCGCCAACGCGGCCCTGCTTTGGTATTTCTTTTTCAACCAAGCAGAGAACTGCGGCCGCAGTTCGGCCGGCACCGCCGAGCGCGAGAGAAAATCAAGCCCTCCCTCGTTGACTAGTATCAGTCCGGCCAAAGCCGGATCAGCCAACGTGCTAACGCCCGTGTAGCGATTGACCGAGCCTAACATGAGGTCGATCAGCTTCTTCCAGTGCGCTTGCGCCTCCGGCTCGTAGTACAAGCGAAGCTTCATGTGGCGCTGATCCAGCCACCGCTGCTGCAGATTTCCATAGGCGCCGTTATCGGAGCTAAGGCCGTTCAGAATATAGTAAATGCCTTCTCGCCTGAGTATCGACAAGAGATAGTGGAAACGGTCGAGCTGCTCAGGATTGAAGTCGAAGTCCTCTTTACGTCCGTAGATGAGCGAGTCTTCGACAAAATCCAGGCGTACCATGTTGTAGCCATGCAGCTTCAGTTGCTGTACATAGCGTTCCGCGCCCTGATGATCTGGAAACAGCCCGGTGGCGGGACTAAAGCCCAACGACGCCGCCAGAAACCGCCGCGGCTGCCCCTGCGCGATGATGCGGCCCGCGGCGTCGATTTGCACCGGGGCGGTGATCTTGCCACGCGGCGCGAGCACCGAAAAATCCAGTATGCTGCCCGGCTCGATGACCAGCGATTGCTCCTTGATCGGCAACCATTGCGGTTCCGCCGCCAGGGCAGGCATGCACAGAGTAGCCAGCAATATCGAGATGGTCTTCATTCGCTTACCTGCCTTTCGCAATCAAGTCCAAATAGACGCCAGCCAGGCCACGACCAATGCTGTCGTAGCTGCGCGTGCCGGCGACATAAAGCCGCCCCAAGTGCCCCATGCGGCGCATTTCCTCGGGGTCGGACAGCAGGCGGACGACCGCATCGGCAAAATCGCCGCTGCGCATGGGCACGCAAAGTCCCGCCCCACTCTCTTCGACCACCAGTTTCTGGTCCGGGTTGTCGTTGGCCACGAAGGGCAATCCCAAGCCCATGTATTCGACAGCCTTGGTCGGTGAGGCGCTATCGAGCAGGAAGCTGCGAGGAAACGGCGACAAGCCTATCTCGGCGCGGCGCATATATCCCCAGGCTTCGCTCGATGGCCGCCAGCCCAGCCACAAGACCTGGTCCGCGACGCCAAGACGTGCGGCCTCGGCTTTAAGCCATGCGCGATGCTCCGCGTCCTCCGTGTCGCCGGCCAACACGAGCAACACATCGGGTACCTGCTGGCGTACTTTCACCAACATTTCAAACATGATCTCGATTTGGCGTACCCGATCCTGCGTGCCGAGGTAAGCAATGACCCGTTTGCCGTCGAGGCGTGTGTCGACCGCGGGCGGAATCTGCGCGGGATCGGCCAGTTCCATGTCCACCCCCATCGGCACCGGCGTCATGCGCTCGAGCGCAATGCCGCGGTGCGCCACGTCCATGCGCATCTGTTCGCTCTGGACGAAAACGTGGTCGGCACGCGGCAGCACCACGCGATACAGCAGCCATTGGCCGAAGGTTCCTTGGAGTAATGGGAACCAATAGCGCATGCCGGCGCGGCGACCGCGCGCCCGGGCCCGGTCGACCTGCCCCTCCGATTGCGGATACGATAGCCAATAAAAAAATTGCAAACCTTTGATGCGCGCCGCGATCAGACCCAGCAAAGCGGTCAGTCCCATGTCGCGCACCTGGATAGCGTCATAGCGGCTCGCATCGGCGCTAAACAATACCTTTGCCTGGTGCATGAACTTGACGAAGTACTGACCGGCCCGGCTGCTCGGCACATCGCAGAGCAGCGCCTGCCCGGCCGGCCAGTCCGGCAACGGTTGGTCGCGGGTAGCCAGCTCCCGCTCGGTCACCAAATCGCAGCAAACGCCGTGGCGGGGCAAATACTTGCCGAACAAGGCGACGAGATCGGCCCGGAAGGTGGGCCACTGCTCGGCAGTCAGATACAGCAGACGCACGGACTTAGGCGGCATATGCAGCGCGCGCCCTGGAGCCGGCCAGGCTACGATCAAGCACCTTGTGATGATTCATCAGATAACCCAGATAACCCAGCACCACGGCATAAATCAACTCCATCGAAACCAGATTCACGATCGAGTCAGAGTAGAGCAGGCTGAACAAGAAAATCAGAGTACTCGCCTGAATGGCGAGCGCATCCGCTCTCACCGCGGGGTCGTCGACTTGCTTGTACAACCGTCCAGCCGCAAACCATGCGGCCACGAAGATGCCGGTGTACATGGTAAAACCTATCACCCCGGTATCCCAAAGGATCGTCGATGCGGCAGTCAAGTTAATCCCGTAATTTAAATACTTGAAGCCGAGATGGCCGATGATCCCGCTTGTCGAGGTGTAGGAGCTGCCCAGGCCGTTCCCCAGCAAAAAGGAGAAAGGGTCGTTCAAACTCTGTTGCTTGAACCAGAAGGTCAACGAAGTGAATCGATTGAGCACCATGGTCCTGGAATACCCCTGCTTGCCGATGTTGTATCGCAAGGTGGTATCGATTACGTCGCTCAGCGTACTGTGCATCATCAGCACGACATAAATGTAGCCGAGCAGCGCCGTCAACGCCGCCATGCCAACAATCGCCGGTAAATACTTGAACGGGTTACGCATCAAATCGAGGCGAAGCAGGCTCACCCCCACAACCGGCAGGATCACCACCGCAAATTTGGTTTCGCCCATGCCCAACGGCAGAAGACACAGCAATACGCAAAAATAGAACGTTCGATTCTTCACCAGCCCCACACGCCAGCGCGCGACCAGGAAGGCCATGGTAATGAAGAGGAAGATGACCATCACCGAATTCGGGCTGCCGCCTTGCAGGTTGGCGCCAAAAGTGCCGGCAACGACGTCCGTGGTCTCGCTCGACAGACCAATACCGCCGCGCATGGGCACCAGAATCAGCAACTCGTATAGCGCGAAGGGAAACTGCAGCAACGCGGCGATTAACAAGAATTTCCGCCAGCGCGCGTAATTTTCAGGCGTGAACATGATTAACGTCAGCGCCAGCATCAGGCCGAATGTTTGGAAGTAGTGTTTAAACCCGCCCACAAACTCTTCCAGGGAGTACCAGTTCACGGCACCGCTGAACGCGCTAAAGAACAAGAACAATAGCGCGAGCCGCAAAAATCCCGGCAATTTGCGCTCGGATGTCCACATGAGGTTCAGCAGCGCGGGCAACAGCAATAAGGTGCTCAACATGGAAACGATCCACGTCAGCTTGCCAAGCTGCTGGCTGGCCGACAAGATCCCCATCAGGAATCCGACCACGAGGATGATCCATACGGTCAGGTCCGGCTTGAGCAGCATCACCGGCCCCAGCACCATCGCCACCCCCAGCCCGATCATCACCGGGCTCTCGGTGACAGCCAGCAGGCCGAAAAAGACCGCGGCAATCGCTACGCCCACAAACAACGCCATCCCCGCCCAGTTCAAGCGGAACGACCGCCGCTGCCCGGCCACGCCGCGCAAACGGCTGCCCACACTCTTGGCGGCCATCATGTCGCGCTCCCGCCGAGGACAGGCCTTGGCGCCCGGGTTGCCGCGGCCGGCCGCCGCATGTCGTCGGCTCCAGCGGTCGAAATACAAGCTAGGGACATATCGTTTCTTCCAAATAAATAGGCAGGGTTACTCGTGAACCACCAACACCTGCTCGACCGGCGGCCGATAGGAACGCGCCACACTGAACTCATCGGGCAAGGTTCCCACCGCCAGCAGCATGATGATCTGCTCGTGCGGCTGCACGCCGGCCGCCGCGCGCATCGCCTTGTCGGTATCCGGCTCTTTCGACCAGTTCAGGCAGCAGCTGCCATAGCCCAGGTCGTGCAGTGCCAGGCACATCGACATGGCAAACATGCCGCCATCGATCCAGGCCTGGTAGCGCTCGCCAACACCGAGGAAGCTGCGCAAGTCGGAGGTAATCACCAGCACCGCCGACGCCTGGTCGCCAAAGCCGCGGCTGCCGCTCTGGATTTCCAGCAGCCGCGCCATCTTGTCCTTCTGCACAAAGGCATGGACCTGCCAGGATTGCCTGTTGCACACCGAAGGCGTCTTTTGCGCGAGCTCCACCGCGCGCCGCAGGTCCTCGAGCGGTACCGCCCCGCCGGCGAACTGGCGGATACTGTAGCGGGATTCAAAAAACCGCTTGAAGCCACCGTTGCGGGCCTGCTCGATGCCGGCCCGGCTCAGCGCCAGCACACCGCCCTGCCAGGTCCGCGCCAGTTGCGCCGAGACTCCGTGCTTGTCCAGCAGCGCCGCCAGCGGCGCGCGCACATGTTCGGCGCGCTCGCCGCGTTGCTCGTGGAAATCCAGATAGCTGTATAGGGCCGCCACGGCCGTCGTGGCCGGGTCAGCGACGCCGTAAGCCGCCAGGAAAGCGTCGAGTTCGCCGAACAGGCTGGCGATGATGGGCTTGCCAAAATTGAGCCGCGGCTCGGCCAGGCTCATGCCTTTTTCCAACTGATGGTAATACAGCGTGATGCGCGCCGCGCGCTCGGCCTGCGCGTTGCGGCTCTTGTTCAGTCCGGCGTGCGACAGGAAGCGGCCATAATCATACAGGTGGCCGGGTACCAGTTTGCCGGCGAAGTACACATCGCGCAACGTGCGGCGCAGGCCTGCCGGTGCGTAGCGCAAAACCATTTTTTTCAGCGACATGGCATCCTCTGTCAGGCCAGGGCTTGGCGCAGATACGCCAGCGAACTTGCCTTCAGTTCGCGGTGGCGCTGTTCAAACACGTCATACGGCGCCGGCGGTTCGAGCACCTCGCCCAGCTTTTCGACATCGCCGACGATGCGCGATTCCATGCCGAATTGGCGGAGCAGGAAGCCGACCTTGTTGGAATTGCTGCCCAGCGGATTGTCGCCGCGCAGGAAGGTGGCGAACTGGCGGCCAAACTTCATCGCGAAGATGCTGCCGTGGAAGGTGTCGGTGACCACATACTCGGCATCCTTGAAGAGCTTGAGCAATTCGAATGGCGACAACACCAGGTTGTCGTCGCACCAGCCGTGGTAGGACGCCGCGGAAATGACCTTCAGGCCCTTGCTATCCGCGAAAGCGCGGATCGCGGCGATCTCCGCGGGCGCATCCATGCGGCCTTCGTAGGCATACACCAGCAAATACTTGGCGGGCACCAGCCGCTCAGTCGGCAGCAGATGGTCAAATTCATAGATCAGCGTCGGGTCGATGACCAGCGTCGGCGACTGGCCGGTGCACAGCTCCACCAGACGGCGCGTGTTTTCGTCGCGCACCGAGATGTGCTTGAGGCGCGACAATCCCGCGCGCAACTCGTCGGCGATGCCGTCATCCTTGGCATCGCTCCAGTTGGCGTAGCCGGCCGCCGGCGCGTAGCTGATGATCAGCGGCGCTTCGATCTGGTGGCCGAACAGGCAAGGCACATAACCGAACGAATGGTTCTGCGTGTAGTTGAACACCTCGTCGCTACCGATGACGGCGGCGTCAGCGCGCAGACTGTAATTGGGCTCTTGGGGCAGGCCCAGCATGCCCCAGCAGGTGTCGCGGAAGTAGGTGTTGAACTTGCGCCGGAACAGGCGTTTCTTGATCGTGCCCGGCACGTCGCGCAGCGCGGCCGGTACCTTGCCGAGCTTGTTTCCCAGCGTGGGCATTTCCACCTTCTGGCCCTTGTGGCGCGGCTCGCCGTTCTTGAAGTCCATGAACCGGACGTTATGGCCAAACGACTCGATCACACTCTTCAACGCAAAGGCCTGCATGAACGAGCCATAATTCAAGACCCGATGCATTGTCAAAATTCCTACTTCCATCGTCCATTCCTTTACTTGTTTTTACTGCCTATCATATCGCGCGCAAAGCCCACCGTCGGCGCCAGCTGGTATTTCAGGAAAATTACCGAAAACGCCGCCATTGCCGCCGCCAGCGAGCTCACCCAGTCCAACCCCGCATAACGGCACAGTTTCCCCACCATCGTCGACAGCAGCAAGTTGCCCAGCGCCTCAGCCGCGCCGCGCCAATCATGCCGATACACAAATCCCATACGCGCCAGGGTGCGGTCGGTGCGCGCAATGGCGATCACCAACGCCAGCAGATTGGCCAGCGGGAACGCCACCGCACCGAGCACCGGATAGGTGACGATGCCGGCCACAACCGAACACGACAGGAATAGATTGGTCGGCACCAGTATTTCGTAGTGATTCACCATCTGCGTCAGCACGTCGAGCACCACCCGCTGCGTCTCCAGCATCAACACCACCAGCAGCACCGACAGCAACATCACGCTGTGTTCCATGTACTTGCCGCGCGATATCAACCCCAGCAACTCATCGCCACTCACAAACAAGGCGGCCAGCATCCCTGCCAGCAACACCAGGTTAAATTGCATCGCCTGCTCGCACAGTTCGGCCGCGCGCGTGAAATTTCCAGTGCTGGAATAGCGCGCCACCACCACCGGGCGTATCAACCCGATCAACAACTGGGTCGGCAAATAGCGTTTGGCGTAGTCGTAGATCGACATCGCGAAACCGAAACTGGCCATGGTCAGACTGCCGAACATGGCGCCGCCCACCAGCCGGTTGGTCGTGCCGCCAAACGGCAGCGTGGCCAGGTGCTGCAGGTAGGCCCAGCCGGCGAAGCGGCCCAGCACACCCCGGTTGTTGGCGAGCCAATGCCGCTGCCCTGCATCGTCGTGGGCATCCGGATCGGGTTGAACGCTGAAAAAAATGCCGACTACCATAATAACAGCGGCTAGCACTTCGCACGCACACTCCAGCCAGATCACATTGATCAGATTCACCGCATGCAGCCCGCCGAGCCATATCATGCCGACGCAGCGGCCGATGGCGATCAGCGAGAAGGCCGCCTGCGATATCCCCTGGTGCAGCATCGACTCCAGTATCATCGACAGGAACTGGTTCATCGAGCGAAAGCCCACCACCAGCAGGAACACCGTAAAGGCCGCCACCGCATCGCCCATGCCCAGCCAGCCGGCAAACAGCGGCGCGCCCCACCAGGCGCCACCGAGCAGCACCAGCAGCAAGCCCGCCCGCAACATAAAAGCGGTGTACACGAGCTGGCGCAGCGCGAATTGCTGATAGCTGGCGTACAGTTCCGGCACATAGCGCAGCATGATGTGCTGCAAGCCCAGTCCCGAGACGGCGGTGAACATTTCGACCATGCCGATCAGCACCGAATAGTGGGCGAACTCCGGCACCGTCAACCCGTTCACCACCAGTACCACGGCCGTCAGGCCGCCGATCGCCGAGACCACCTTGCCCAGCAAGAAATGCATCAGGCCGCGTTTCACGCGGCCTGCTCCAAAGCGAGAGACCATTGCTTATCGCCCGGCGCCGGGCTGCAGGCCGGCCAGCTTCAAGCGGTTGCTTGCTGACAATGCCGGCAATAAATCACGCACGAAATTTTCCTGCAGCGTGTAGGCGGCCGCCGTGTCCGGCGAAATCGACGACACGCGGAACAGCAGCCCGTCCGGAATCTGGCCATGGAAGCCGAACCGCATCTGCGTCAGCTTGGTCTGCCAGGCGCCGCGCACCACCTGGTTGCCCAGCGTGGCCCAATATGTGATGGGCTCGGCACGGCTGCCAAGACGCGTCGCAAGACGCTTGACGGCGATGTCGCCATACGGTGTGGTCAATGTGGCCAGCTCCTGGTTGTTCAGGGTGAAACCCTGCGCCGGATAGCAGATCTCGGGATAATGCAGGGCGACACTGTCGCTCTGGCTCGCACCGTAGGCGATGGTCAGCATCACACTGTCGCCGCGGCCGTTGACGTAGACGCGCGACAGCGTTTCCGTGTAGATGCGGTGGATCAATTCGCTTTGCTGCGGGTTGACGATCTGGCCGCCGGACTGCGGCAGTTCCTTCCAGTCACCGAACTGCTGCGGCACCATCTCCGCCAGCACGACCTTGGGGCCAAGGTCGGCGATCTTGTGGCGCGGATGGAAGGCGTAGGCCATGCACGAGCTGGCGATCATCAACACCAGCAGGATGAGTTGGGCACGCATGCGCATCATGCCGCCTCCCCGCCGGCGACGCGCCGGTCGGCGCGCCAGCGCACCCAGTATTGCAGCAGCGAGTCGATGCCGATGATCAGCGTCAGCGCGCTGACGAACAGCACCATGCCAGCGAAACCGTGCAGGAAGCCCTGGCCGGCGGCGTCACCGAAGTAGTAGGTGATCAGTGTCAGCGTCACGACCCGGATCACATTGGCGGTGAAGGAAATCGGAATGATGAGCAGCCCCAGCATGACGTTACGGAAGGCGGCGGTGTGCCTGACCACATTCAGGTAGAACAGTCCCAGCGATTCGAGCGTCAGCAGCGTCTGCAGGCCGGCGCAAGCGTCGGCGACCAGCAGTTGGTATTGGCCGATCTGCAAGATCACGCCGGAACGGGCGATCGGATAGCCAAACAGGAACAGCAGATGTTCGGTCGCATACGACACCGCCATCTTCATCGGTATGGTGACCGCGTCGACGATCACCGATGGCAGCGGCAGCATGAAGAACATGAAGAAGATCGGGAACCACTGCCGGCGCAACGCGCGCCAGCCATAGTTGAACACAATCAGGGCGCACAGCAAGACCACGCCGGAGGCCATCTCGAACATCAGGATTTCCTGCGAACGGCCGACGACGTACATCAACAGGCCGAACACGGCCAGCGGCCAGGCGCCCCGCCCCGGACGGGCGGCACGGCGCGCCAACATCTCCGGCCATTGGCGCATCAACAGCCAGACGGCCAGCCCCAGAATGATCGGTCCATGCGCGTAGCTTTCAGTGAGCCAGATGCCGGTCCACAGGTCATACAGGGTCGGCACGTACAACAGCAACATGCCGAGCACAACGGGCCACCCCAAGGCCAAGCGCTGCGGCCAGGCGACGGCGGTATCGGGGGTACCGGAGTCAAGGGTGGTCGTCATCATTGATCGACCATGACCGCGCCAACCACTTCGGCGCCACTGTGGGTGATTTCCTCGATCACTTGGTGGAGGTCGGCGAGCTGCGTCTCGTTGGTACGCGCCACCAACAGCACACCGCCGGTGCGCGCGGCCACCGCCAGCGCGTCGGAGCCCAGCTCGAACGCCGCGGCGTTGTACAGCACGACGTCGTAGGCGGACTCGAGTTCGGCGTTGAGGTTGACGAACGTGTTGCGGCTCAGCAGTTCCAGCGGATTCGGCGGGACCGTGCCCGCGGCCAGCAGCGACAGCGACACGAAATTGTCGATGCGGGCCACGACGCTGCTGTCCGCGCGCCCGGCCAGAATGTCGGACAGGCCTTGGCGCGGCTGCAAATCAAAGGTTTGCAACTGGCTAGGCGCGCGCAGGTTGGCGTCCACCAGCAGGGTGCGCTCGCCAAGCTGCGAGAACACCACCGCCAGGTTGGCAGTGAAGATGCCGGCGCCGTCGCTCGGGCTGACCTCAACCACGGTCAACGCCTTGCGGCCGCGGGCGAACCAGCGCAGCATCAACTGGCTGCGCACGGCGCGCAGTTTCTCTACCTGCGGACTGAACGGCTGATAGGCGGCCAGCAGGCGGTCGGAGTATTGTTTCTCGCCGGCCTGCAGGTAGGGATAGTCGAACTGGCGTGCCAGCACCTGCTGGATGTCGGCCTCGGTGATCAGTCCCAGGCGCTGGGCCGCCTCGCCGAAGCGGATGCCCAATTCCTTCTGCATGCGCAGCACGCGCTCCGCGTTCTCCGGCGTGATTTTGCCGGAGGCGAGCAGAATGCCGCCTATGCTGGAGTCGCCCGAGGCCGGCATCGTCGGCGTGATCGAGATAGCTGGAGAATTCATGGGGATTCCTTGATTTAGTTCAAACGCAACCGGCGGGATGAAAACGCTTTTTTCATGCCCAGCGGCGATTTTTTGGTTTCTTTCCAATTGATCACGCCAAACACCGGCACGCCAAGTAGGTCAACGATATCGCTTTCGGAACGCACCCGGCGGTCCATCATTTCCATCAGCAAGCCGAAGCCGACGCCCAGCATGCCGCCCAGGATGATCGACAACACGGTGTTGAGCAAGATCTTCGGACCGGTCGGCTCCAGCGGCGCCGTGGCCGGGTTGAGGATGGCGATGTCGGCCTGTTCCGACTGGCCTTCGATGCGGGTTTGCGACGAGCGTTGCGAAGTGACGTCAAACGCGCGCTGTGCGCTTTCCACATCCTTGAGCAGCACGCCCATTTCGTCGCGGGTGCGGTTCAGTTCCAGCACCTTGGTCTTTTGCGCCGCCAGCGCGGCACGGATCTCGGCCTCGCGCTGGTGCATGATCTGCGCGCTATTGCCCACCGAATTGGAGACCGCCTTGATCTGCGCCGCCAGCTCGTTGCGCATCTTCTCGACCTCGGCCGCAGCGCTCTGGTACTGGGGATGGTTTTTGCCGAGGCGCTGGCCGGCTTCGGCCAGCTTGGATTCGGCGGAGAGCAGCCCTGCCCGCAAATTCTGGATCAGCGGGTTGTTGGCCACGTCCGGCGACTGCGCGGCGTCGCCGCTGGCCATGCGCTGGCGCGAGCCGGCCTCGATGGCCATGCTTTGCGCCGCCACCAGCTGCGCCGACAGGTCGTTCAAACGGTTCGACTCGACATCCAGGCGGTTGTCGACGCTGACGATGCCGTGTTCCTGCTGATATTTCGACAGGCGGCCCTGGGCGGCTTCCAGCTGGTCGCGCAGTCCCTTCAACTGGTCCTCGAAATACAGCGACACTTTTCTCATCGGCTCGACCTTGAGCTGGATGCTCAGGCGCTGGTATTCCTCGGCGAAGCCATTGGCCACCGCCGCGACGAACTGCGGGTCGGCTCCTTTGAAGCTGATGTCGACCAGGCTGCTTTCGCGGCCAGGCACCGCCTCGACCTTGCGCAGCAGCAGATCGGCCAGCCAGTCGCGCACCGAGCCGGTGCCGCCGGTGGCATCCTGGAACTGCTGCATCACGACCGGGCTGTCGGCCAGCTTCAGGCGATCGACCACGCGCAACGCGACGTTTTTGCTGGTGATCACGTCGACCTGGGTCGCCATGTAGCCGGGCAGAAGCTGGCCCGGCATCGTCACGCCGGTCAGCGGATCGACGCCTTTTGCGTTGAGCAAGACCGAGGACGTGGCCTTATAGGTCTTCGGCAACAGCAGGCTGACCACCACGGTGGTCAGCACGGTCAGCAGCAGTGTGATCAGGATGATCTTGCGGCGCACCCGCAGGATCAGGAGGAACTGGGACAGATTCATGGCATGGCTCTCGGTTTAAAACGTAAGGGGGTGATCATCGAAACGGCGCTTAGAACAAGCTCTCGCTAACGTAAACCACGTCATCGTTTTGCAGTAAGTCATCATGCTTGGCCTTGACATTCTCAAGCTTGCCGCTGGCGTCGCGGCGTTTGATGACGATGCCGCGCTCAGTGCCGCGCACGGTCAAGCCGCCACCGACGGACAAGGCCTGGACCAGCGTCATCGAGCGTTCCAGCCTGAAAGGACCCGGCCGCTGCACTTCGCCATAGATATAGAAGCGCGGCGCCCGTTCGACATACAGCACATCGTTGGCGGTCAGCTCCAGATCGCGCTGCATTTCGCCGCTACGCACCATGCCGACCACGTCGATCGTTTCCTTGGTGGTCTTGCCGTCGCGCTTGCGGATCAGGGAGACGGTATCGCCGCCATCGGCGGCAATGCCGCCGGCCTGGGCCAGCAAGTCCAGCACGCTACGCTTGCCTTCCAGCGGATAGCGGCCGGGACGGTTCACCTGCCCCAGCACCGACACCTGCTGGCTGGCCAGCACCGTGACGAGCAAGTTCACTTGCGGCTTGCGCACGAAACCGCCGCTATCGAGCATGTCGGCGATCTTCTTCTCGGCGGCCGCCGTCGACAGCCCGGCCACCTGCACCTGGCCAATCAACGGGAAAGTCAGCGCGCCGCTCTCGTTGATCCGGGTCTCGACGGTCAGGTCGGGATTATTGAAGACCGTGACCTTGATCACGTCGCTTGGCCCCAAGACCACATCGGCGGCGCCCGCGCCCCCCATGCCGAAGGCCAGTACCAGGCCTGCCGCCCAACGCATTAATTGTTTCATTGTCCGCCCTGTCGTGTGCTATATCTACTATGGTTAAAAATACCGCCGCTTACTTCAATCCCGCGACGCCACGCTCGTTGGAGCCGTCGCCGGCTGGCGCGGCGGGCGGCGTCGCCTTGGCGTCGGCCTTGACGTCGGCCTTGGCCTCGGTCCCGGCCTTGACTTCGGCATTGTTCAGATATTCGATCTTTCCGGCCGCGCGCAAGCGCTTGACTTCCGCCTCGCCCGCCAGCTTGCTCTTCTGGTTAAACAGGAACTGCTCGATCTGCGGGGTCGCCGCTTCCTGCGTCAATGGCGCGTCCTTGATGTCGGCCAGCGCGATGACCAGGCTGCGCGCGCCTTCGCGGACGATGAACAGTTGGCCCTTGGGCATGCTCTCGAGCTTGGTCGACATTTCCGGCGGCAAGTCCGCCGAGGTGCGCGATACTTGTGCGCGCGCATATTTGACCTTATGCGCATCCAGCCAGGCGGCGAACTCGTCGAGCGACTTGGAGCTGTCGAGCTGGGTTTTTGCCGCGGCGTCCAGGCTGTCCGTGGCGAGCACCAGCTGGCGCATGTCAAACTGCTTGCGCTGGGCAAAGAACAGCGGATTTTTCTGGAAATAGTCGCTGACCTCGGCCGCGGTCGGGCGCACCGGCGCGCCGATGCGCTTCTGCAGATAGGCCTGGGCAAGTATTATCGCCTTGGCGCGCTCGATGGCCTGCACCACTTTCGGATCACGGTCGAGTTTTTCCTTGGTGGCTTCGGACACCAACAGCTGACGGTCGATCAGCGACTCAAGCAATTGCTTGCTGGCCGCCTGCTGCTGTTCCGACTGGACGCCGGCGCGCTGCAATTCCTCGTTCAGCTGCAGCACGGTGATTTCATCGCCATTGACACGGGCCAGCGACTGGCTGGGCTTGCCCTCCTTGCTGCCACCGCAGGCGGCCAGCACCAAGGTCACCAGCAAGGGACACAGCAAACGCGCGCGGCGGTTGTGCATTGCGCTTTCAAAATCGAAATATTTCAAGGCCACTCCTGTAAAGAACCGACAACCCGTACCCCCGGCACGCGCCGGCGGCAGGGACCACCTCGATGAAAAAATAGTTGCCAATTTGAAAAGTGGCTTGTAACTATGATAGTATGCAAGCCAGCCCGCCGATTGTCAATATTGCAAACAGGCAGCAAAGGGACGCTACGTTACCGCAAATTACGCTGCACTGCCGCACAATTAGTGCGCGTTTTCGTGCCCCAGCACCACCCGGATGGTACGCACCACGATCCACAGGTCCAGCCAGAGCGACCAATTGCGCAGATAGTCGAGGTCGTAACGCACCCGCGCCTCCATTTTGTCCAGCGTTTCGGTCTCGCCGCGCAGTCCGTTGACCTGCGCCCAGCCGGTAATGCCCGGTTTGACCTTGTGCCGCAACATATAGCCCTTGATCAACTTGCGATACTGCTCGTTGTGCGCCACGGCGTGCGGGCGCGGCCCGACTATGCTCATGCGCCCCTGAAGAACGTTGATGAACTGCGGCAATTCGTCGAGCGAACTGCGGCGCAGGAAAGCGCCGACCCGCGTCACCCGCTGGTCGTTGCGCGTCGCCTGCACCACCTTGGCGCCGTCCTCGGCCACGGTCATGGAGCGGAACTTGTAGACGATGATCTGCTCGCCGTACAAACCGTAGCGGCGCTGCCGGAAGATCACCGGCCCAGGCGAGGTCAACTTGACGGCAAGGGCGATCGCCAGCATTACGGGTAGCAACAGTATCTGGATGACCAGCGCCAGCAGGATGTCGCTGATGCGCTTGATCATGCTGTTGAACCCGGTGAACGGCGATTCGCAGATGGCGATCACCGGCATGCCGCCGAGATTGTCGAAGCGCGCCTGCATCAAGTCGAACACATAAATGTCGGGCAGGAAGTAGACCGAAGCGGTCGTGTCCTGCAGCTCGTCAAGCAGCACGCGGATGCGCGGCTGCGCCGAGATCGGCTGACTGATGAACAGCATCTTGATCTGGTGCTCACGCACGTAGGCGGCCACGTCGCTCATCTTGCCCAGGACCGGATGCCGCATGCCAGCCGGCCGCCGGTCTATGGTGCGGTCGTCGAAAAAACCGTGGACCGCCATGAACAGGTTGGGATTGCTCTCGATGGTGGAGGCGAACTTCAGGCCGACGTCGTTGGCGCCAACGATGACCACCGAACGCACTTCGCTCGCCTTGGCCGGATCCGAGCCGAGTTTGCGCGCGGCCAAATGGCTGGCCAGCAGGGCCACCGGCGTCAGCACGAACCAGGTCAGCACCACGGCCGCGTCGACCCGCGACGACAGGCCGCTGACCCAGCCCAACAACAACAGCGCGGCCACCGTCAGCAGCCACCCCATCACGATATCGCCAGCGTAAGCGAGCATGCGGCCGCCGCGCCACGAGCGGTAGGGGTCGACATACTGGTACATCGAGCTGGAAATGAAGAAAGCCAGTGTCATCAGCATCAGCGAATAGCCGGTGAACGGCTGGCCATAGCCCAGTGTGATGATATAAAGCGCGCTCATGATAATGAGCGGATCCAGCACGCGCCGAAAAAACGCGATCAGCGGAACATCGTTAGCTGTCATGGTCATCGCCGTCCGTCAAAACTGGAGGCTGGCAGTGAACGACGCCCCATGGGTGCGGTACGCGCTGCTGATGAACTGGCTAGCACTGCGCTCCTCTTGTGTGAGCGACAGCACCAACTGGACGCTGTTGGTGGGCGCGTAGGTGACGACGGCGCTGGTGCCGCGCGTGGTGTCGCGGCCGTTCAGGGGGACGGCGGCGCCGACCAGCCCGGGGAAATCGCGGCGCTCATAGCGGTAATTGGCCTCGGCCTTGATCTTGGCCGTGGCGTTCCACGTCGCGCCAATACTGGCCCCCTTGTTGAGCGAGTAACTGGCGTTGCTGCCTTCGAAGGCGACGAACTCGCGCCATACATTGCTGGTCAGATGCAGGTTGCCGTGCGGTGCCCAGCTCGCCTTCACGCGGCCGTTGGTGCCGCTGGCATCCAGCTGGGAAAAGACATCGTGCGTGCGCTTTGCGCGCCCGCCGAGAAACTCAAGCTGGGTCACGCCACTGAGATTCCAGTGCACCTTCAGCTGCAGCTTGTCCTGGGTGTAGCCCTGGTCAAAGACGAATTGGCCGAACACCAGCTTGTTAGGGTACTTGCCCTCGATCCGGGTGGCCTGCAGCCCGACGGTATTGCCGTTGGCCCCCAGATAGTCGAAGCCGACAATATTGGCGTCCTCGATCCGGTCCAGATAGCGCTGCGAGCTCAGGTTGTAGTCGAACGTATTGTGGCTGGTGCGCGCATGCAGCTGCCAGTCCGCCAGCACACGCCAGTCCGCCTCCACGTAGCGCCCGCGCTGCACCCGCAGATTGCGCTCGGACGAGTGGAAATCCGTGAACGGCGTCAGCGATTGCGCATAGGTGCCGCCGGCATTGCCCGACCAATGGTTGCCGAGCTGCCACTGCCAGTCCAGGCTGGCATCCTTGCCGTTGTAATCGAGTTGATTGAAGTGGTCGAAGCTCACCCGGGTGACCTTGGCCGATCCGGTAAACAGCTGGCGTCCCACAGGCCGCTCGAACGACAAGCCCGCGACGCCGGCGCGCAGCGTATCGGAGCGCACATCCACGCCGGGCTGGTCGTCGGGCAGGCGCAATAAATTACTGTCGTAGGAATACGTCAAGGCCGCGAACGGATGTATGGTGTCGCTCAGGGCAGCGTGGCATGGCAGACTCGCCATGGCGCCGAACAGCGCCAGCACGGCGCGCGCTGGCAGCGCCATATCGCTGGCGCGAAGCCGCCCAGCCTGAATATTATTTCGCGGTGGTATAAACATCGTTTCTCATCTTTAGTCTGAGGAAGGCCAACTTGCCAATATTACCAGTAAGTCCAGTTTCCCGTCGCAAGGATCCATCCCCCCAATACGCCATTGGTCACCGCATGCGCAAGGATGGCTAGCCACAAGTTTCCGGTACGCAAATACAAGGCGCCGTAGGCGGCACCAGCGACCACGCCAGCGAACCACAAATTGTGCTCCAAACCGAATAATATCACCGTGACAACAAAGTGTGCCACTATTACTTTGCTAGGGTGCACCGCGAGAAAATCCGACGAAGCCAGCCATCGCATCAGGAACGAGCGCCAGAAAAGCTCCTCCATTACCGGCACCACCAGAGCGCCGCCGGCCAGACGCCATGCGACCAGCGGCCAGTCGAGCACGCCGTCGTTGAGCGGCACGAAGCCGGCCGATGTGCCAATGACCATCCAGTCGCTGTGCAGGGATATCCACAAGTACCACACCACCACGCCGGTGGCCACCGCCATCAGCGTGGCGGCCGCGCCCGGCCACCGCCACGCCAGTTCGCTGTAGCGGCGGCGGTAGCACCACAACGCGGCCAGCACGGCGATGATCTTGACCGGATACAACCAGCGCAATTGCTGTGGGTCGAGGCCGGCCCGCGCCAGCAGGTCGGCCACGACGATGAAAGCCATGTAGATGGCGAACGGAACGATGCGCGCCGCCGCGTCGGAGCCCAGTGAAAATTTCGTCATGACGGCCGCGCCGCGGGCCGGGCGTCGCCCCGGCTGATCAGGACAGCCCCCGCGCTTCGATCTGCTCCCAGCGCTCAAGCGCCGTCAACAGCTCAGCCTCGATCTGTTCGATGCGGCCGTGGATGCGCTTGGCCTCGGACGCGTTTTTCTTGTAGAAGTCGGGGTCCGACAACTGCAGCGTCAGCGCGCTTTGCTCGTCCTCCAGTGCCGCTATGCGCGCAGGCAGCTCTTCCAGTTCGCGCTGCTCCTTGAAGCCGAGCTTCTTGCCCTTGGCGGGCGGTGGCGGCGGCGCCTCGTTCTTGGCGGCCACCTTGCCTGCCGCCTTGACCGGCGCGACCGTGTCGCGCACCCGCTCCCAATCGCTGTAGCCGCCGACAAACTCGCGCCAGTGTCCCTGCCCTTCGGCGACGATCACCTGGGTCACGACGTTGTCGAGGAAGGTACGGTCGTGGCTGACAAGGAACACCGTGCCCTGGTATTCCTCAAGCAATTCCTCCAGCAGCTCAAGCGTTTCGATATCCAGGTCATTGGTCGGCTCGTCAAGCACCAGGCAGTTGGCCGGCTTGGCGAACAGGCGCGCCAGCAGCAGGCGGTTGCGCTCGCCCCCGGACAGCGACTTGACCGGCGAACGGGCACGCTCCGGCGCAAACAGGAAATCGTTCAGATAGCTCATTACGTGCTTGCGCGCGCCATTGACCTCGACCCAGTCACTGCCCGGGGCGATGGTCTCCATCAGGTTGGCTTCCTCGTTGAGCTGGGTGCGCATCTGGTCAAAGTACGCCACCTGCAGCTTGGTGCCCAGCTTGGCGACGCCGCCGTCCGGCGCCAGTTCGCCCAGTATCATCTTCAGCAGCGTGGTCTTGCCGGCGCCGTTGGCGCCAATCAGGCCGACCTTGTCGCCGCGCAGAATGGTGCCGGTGAAGTTGTTGACGATGACGCGGTCGCCGAATTTCTTGCTGACGTTCTCCAGTTCCGCGACGATCTTGCCGGAACGCTCGCCCGAGGACACCTCCAGCTTGACCTGCCCCTGCTGCTCGCGGCGGGCGGCGCGCTGCAGACGCAGCGCCTCCAGACGGCGCACACGCCCCTCGTCGCGCACCCGGCGCGCCTTGACCCCTTTGCGTATCCAGATCTCCTCCTGCGCCAGCACCTTGTCGAACTTGGCGTTTTCCACCTCTTCGTTTTCCAGTTGCTCGGCCTTGCGCACCTGGTAGGCGGTGAAATTGCCCGGGAACGAAAGCAAACGGCCGCGGTCCAACTCTATGATGCGGGTGGCGATGTTATCCAGGAAGGAACGGTCATGGGTAATGAACAGCACACTGCCCTTGAAGTCGCGCAGCAAGCCCTCCAGCCACATGATGGAGGTGAAGTCCAAATGGTTGGTCGGTTCGTCGAGCAGCAGCACGTCCGGCGCCGACACCAGCGCGCGCGCCAGCGCCACGCGCTTCTGCATGCCGCCGGAAAGGGTCTTCATCAGCATTTCGCCCGACAGGTTCAGGCGATCCAGCACGGTTTCGACCTTGTTCCGCAGGCTCCAGGCGTCGGCGGCATCGAGCAGCACTTGCACGTCGTGCATGCGCTCCATGACGGCCTCGTCATTCCCTTGGCCAAACTGCCCGGTGAGCGCATCGTATTCCTGCAGCAGATCCTGCAGATCGCCCATGCCGGAGGCCACCGCGTTGAACACCGTCATGTCGGGGTCGAACTTCGGCTCCTGTTCAACGTAGGCGATCTTGATATTTTGCTGCATGACCAGCAGGCCGTCGTCCAGCTTGAAGCGGCCGGAGATGACTTTCAGCAGAGACGACTTGCCGGTGCCGTTACGGCCGATCAATCCGACGCGTTCGCCGGTCTCCAGGGAAAATTCCGCGTGATCGAGCAGCGCGACGTGCCCGAACGCGAGTTGGGCGGATGAGAGTGTGATGACAGCCATAAGAGATAATCGTAGAAGGAACCGCCATTGTACCGATAACCGGCGCCCAGCGACCATTTAATGCACACCCGCTGGTGTTTCGAGCACCGATCGGCTACCATCGGCCGACACTGACCGTTCCCCCACAAGGCTCCATGCAACGCCACAATTTCGGCCGTCAGCGCGGCGCCGCCCTGCTCATCCTGATCATGCTGCTGGGGCTGAGCATGTCGGGGCTGTTGATGCACACCTTCGCCGCCACCGACCAGGCACCGCGCGAGCGCGCCACCTTGCTGACGATGGCACAGGCCAGGGAAGCGCTGCTGGGCTACGCGGCGCGCACCGGGCGCCTGCCGCGCCCCGCCGCTTCCGCCGTCGACGGGCGCGAATCGGCTCGCGCCTGCCAATCCGCCGACGACTGCACAGGCTTTCTCCCGTGGGTGACGCTCGGCGTCAACGGCACCGACCATTGGGGCAACTTGCTGCGCTACAGCGTCAGCCCGGCCTTCACCAACGACCATGTCAACACGGTGGAGGCGGTCGCCGACAAGACCGTACTGACCCGGCGCGCCGGCAACCTGGTGTACCGCGCAGGCCAGGCCGCTTGCACCGTCGACGATCCGTGCGCGCCGGTTATCCTCGTTTCCAGCGGCTTCCGCAATCTCGGCGTCAGCGCACGCGGCATCCCGCGCGCCAACACCGGGCGGACCAATGTGGATGAACTTCAGAACAATTTAGCCAGCAACAACTTCGTCACCCGCGCATCGACCGGCGCGGCCGACGCCGCCGGCGGCGAATTTGACGACCTGATCACATGGATACCGCTGCGCCAGCTTTACCAGCGCATGAACGCCGCCGGCGTGCTGCGCTAGCCTCTCGACACCAAAAGTGGCTATAATGCGCTGCGCCGCCTTCGGGCCGGCCAACTCCCCGTAGCACAATGGATAGTGCACATGCCTCCTAAGCGTGGGATACTGGTTCGATTCCAGTCGGGGGGACCAGTCGGGACACCACTCCGCGCCCTCCTCCGCGCCTGCGACACGCCATCGCGACCAGGCGCCCAAGAATAATTCATAGTAATATATCAATATTTCCATCATCCCGGTGGAACACAGTTGAGGCTTCCCTTTGAAGAACACGAATCGAGCCTGGATCTATGGGCTGGCGCTGCTTTGCGCCATCGCCACCGCGGCGCTAGGCTATCGCGACACTTTCGGCGAACCCGACATGGGCAGCATGGTGGTCGGCATCGTCTACGGCGCCGTCACCGGGGATCCGCTGGCGGGCGGCCTGCAATACGGCATGCCCTTCAGCTTCGGCTTCTACCGGCTGCTGTATTGGCTGATCGCGCCCGGGCAACTCAGCGATCCCGAGCACGTCACCCGCGTCATCAATTACGTGGGACTGGCGTTCTCCGGTTTATTCGCACTGAACCTGGGCCTGCTGCTTTCGCGCCTGCTCGGGCGCGGCGCGGCGCTGTTCGCCACCGCGACGTTCCTGTTCTCGCCGCTGGCCATCCCTTTCCTGGCCTCGGGCCATCCGTTCATCGGCTCTTGCGCCTTCCTGTTCCTGGGCTGCTGGCTGCTGTTGCTGGCGGCGGAGGCAACGCCGGCATGGCGCTGGGCCGCACTGTTGGCCGCGCTGGCGGCACTGGTGGTGAGCTTGACGCTGCGCGGCGATATCGCACTGGCATTCCCCTTCCTGCCGGCAATGTACTGGGCGCAGCAACGACAGGGCTTGTCGGCATGCTGGCGCCGGCTGGCGCTCATTTGCGCGGTCGTCACAGCCGCTTTCATCACCTTCCTCGTGCTGCAGCACCCATACGTCGCGAGCAAGGGCGGCGCCGGCGGCTCGCTGCGGGGTTTCCTCGACAAATTCGCCTCGTTCGACCACCTCGACCGCGGGCTGGTGGTGTTCGCGATGGCACTGGGAGCGGGCACGGCAGCATCAATCGGATTCGGCGTCCTGCGCCTGCTGCGCGGCAGCCGACCGGACCGGCGCATCATCCTGGCGCTGGGCATGCTGGCGGTGCCGTCGCTGCTGTTCTGGCTGCCCACCCCCCAACCGGCGCGCCACTTCCTGTTGCCGGTGCTGGCGCTGTACGTGCTGGCAGCGGTGCTGTGGGCCGACCGGCTGGCCGAACTCAAACGTGCGGTCGCATGCGCCGTGCTGGTGATATTGAGCAACCAATTACTTGCCGAGGCGATACGCCCGGCTGTCGTCGGCCATTATCCGTGGGCCTATCCGAGCGAAGGTCCGCGCCGCGCGACGCAACAAGTTCCCATCGGCATCTCCCCCCTGGACCAGCGCGCAAACATCAACACCCAAGCCCGCTTCCATGAGGAAGCCCAGGCGTTGGCCCGAAGCCGGCCCGAGCATTTGTTGTTTATGGGGGACACACTTGAATACGTGGTCGCCGCGCTGCTGGCTGCTGACCACAGCCTGCGCATAATCCCTTGCAAGGTCGGCCCGATTGATGCCATGCTGCTGACCAACGGCCGGCGCCAGCTCTATGTGATGAACAAGCGCTTCGTCTGGCCGCGGGATGCGCTGGCCTTGGTGCAAACGCTGCCGGACTATGCCGCCTTCCCGATTTATGTGCAGCCCGCCACGCTGAGCCGCTACGACATCAGCAAGGTGAGCGCCGACCGCGCTTACCGCCTCACATATTGATTGACTTCTATGATATTATTTTTATTCAAATATCATTTAGACATCCAAAGAGTTAAACATTTACTTCATCATAACGATGACAACCCGGCAAGCACAGGCCATTAGCAGCGAGAATTCGGACAAGGGGCATCATGAAAATCACTACACTCATAGCGCTGCTGGCGATCGCCGGCGGCGCATCGGCACAAACTGTGCCGGCTGGCACTGTTGATTTTGCCGGGCTGACCAAAGTCAGCGGTAAAAACATCGATTTTTACTACGATGCCGGACTGTACAAGTCCGCCGCCGTGTCCGGCGACGAGTTGACGCTCGGCCTGGGCCTGCAGGCGATGGGCGGTTTCGACGCGGTGCAGAAAGTCATCGCGGTGGCGCACACCGGTGTGGCACTGAAGGCTCAGATCAATAGTTCCCTCCAGGGAAGCTTCAGCCTGGCGCCGAATACCGATCTGTACGCCAAGAACGCATTTGACGCGTATTTTGCCAATTACATCAACGGCAAACTGCTCTGGGGGCAGTCGCAGTCGCACGCGATCGCGGGCTTGCAACAGCAATACATCTGGGACGGCGTCGGCATGCCGTATCAAGGTGACCTGAGCTCTTCGATCTATCCACTCAACAACGGAATAGCCAATCCGCTGACCACGGTATCCGCCCTGCTGCTGAACTCCAGTTATTTGCTGAGCCTGGGCGATCCGTCCAGCTCGACCGCGTCGGTGGACACGGTCACCTACGGCTTCGAAGTGTTGACGCCGGGCACCCTGCCTCCAGTGCCGGAACCGGCAAGCTACGCCATGCTGCTCGCCGGACTGGGCTTGCTGTCGGCGTGTGCCTATACGCGCCGGCGCCGCTGACGCGCCAACGACGGGTGAACCAACCTGGACGGTTCACCCGGCACGTTCCCGCTGCGCAAGAACGACGGTTTTTCGAGGTTCTGTTAACACTATAGAATTCAAATTTGATAGTCTTTGTCTCGTAAACCCAGCGTTTCCAGAAAATAATATCCGATTCAGCATTAATAAGTTCCGCCATCTCGCCTTCATCTCCCCGCAACATCGCCGATAATCATTGACTTCTGTCAATATTTCCTTGCGCCATTAAATTCGATTTTTTTCGCCCGGTGGAATTAATTTAAAATCGGCGCCAGTTAAATAATTCTTGAAGGCAAGGAATGAAACTAGGCTATCGTAACTCCATCGCGCTCGTCCCTGCGCTGCTGCTGGCAGCCTGCGGTGGCGGCACCCAGGACACCCCGTCCTCCCAAGCAATCCACATGAGGCAAGCCGGCTCGACGCAATCGGCCACGTCGGGCACGTCGACCGGCACGTCGCGGCAAGGTAACACGCTGACGGCCGCCACCATTACCACCGCCCCCGTAACGCCGGCCGAGGCGTCGCGCTTCCTGGCCCAGGCCAGCTTCGGTCCCACCATGGCCACCATCAACGACGTCGCCGCCACCGGCCCGGCTGCCTGGATAGAAACCCAGTTGGCAAAGCCGCAATCGTTACATCTGTCTTATATAGACAGCCGCCCGATGCCGCCCTACACCCCTGTGTCGGTCAACCAGTTTCTTGAATCCTTCTGGAAACAGGCGCGCCTCGGCGATGACCAACTTCGCCAGCGCATGGCCTTCGCCCTGTCGCAAATCTTCGTCGTTTCCTTCGCCGATGGCAATATCTACAATCATCCGCGCGGCATCGCCAACTACTATGACTTGCTGGCCAAGCACGCGTTCGGCAACTTCCGCGACCTGCTGCAGGCGGTGGCCACCAGCCCCATGATGGGGGTCTACCTGACCTACATCCATAACCAGATGGAGGCCGGCGAGCGCCAGCCGGACGAGAATTTCGCTCGCGAACTGATGCAACTGATGACGATAGGCTTGTACCAGCTCAATCCGGACGGCAGCCTGCGCACCAGCAACGGCAAGCCCATCGAGACGTATAAACGGGAGGACGTGGCCGGCATCGCCAAGGTGTTTACCGGCTGGAGCTGGTGGGGGCCCGACCAGAACACCTTGCGCTTCTTCGGCACCAACGGCGATCCCAACCAGGATATCCATCCGATGCAGAATTACGCCCGC
>Ga0308157_10002004_pt1 | contig 36638 bp, 39 predicted proteins | sample PhyBR1_FD_201035 | JGI IMG/M metagenome (GOLD analysis project Ga0308157, IMG submission 201035) | Phyllosphere microbial communities from UC Gill Tract Community Farm, Albany, California, United States - DLSLB.R1 | ecosystem: Host-associated > Plants > Phyllosphere > Unclassified | place: USA... | reverse complement strand
TTCAGGATTATCAAGTGTCGGTTTCGGACGGTAGCGAGCGATTGAAGTATTTGATTTCCGGTGGATATGTAAATAACAAAGGGATTATTAATGAAGCATTTTTCAAGCGTTACAACTTCCGCGGAAATATCGAGAATAATATCCGCGAATGGTTGACCGTGAATGCAAATCTTTCCTATTCCGATTATGCTGGAAATGGCATTATCCAAGGTACGGGAGCTAACCGTGGTGGTGTAATCATGTCGACCATCAATACCCCAACGTATGCCCCTGTTTGGGATCCTTTTATGCCGGGTCAATATTACAATAATTTCTATGGGGTGAATATCAATAGCCCATTGGAAAACATTGCCCGTACCAGCAATAATAAGAATAGAGAGAATAGGTTTATCGGTTCTGGTTCTGCGATCATCAAGTTTATGCCAGAGTTGAATCTGCATACAACTTTTGCTTTGGATCGTAGGAACGCCATCTCTACGACTTTCTTAGATCCTTTGACTACCTCTTGGGGTAGAAACCAATTTGGTGAAGGTGCTGATTCGAGAAACATGAATACGGTAACTACCTTCGATAATGTGTTGACCTACAATAAGAATGTGGAAAAGCATGGGTTTGAAGCGATGGTGGGTACATCCTACACCAGTTCAGACTATACCAATAGCTATATAAATGCCTCACACTATAGACCAGGCATGATCCAGACCTTAAATGCAGCCAATAAAATTTCTTGGACAGCAACAGGTTCTGGTGCATCCGATTGGGCGATCATGTCCTACTTCGGTCGTCTTTCCTATAATTATGATGGTAAATACATCATTACCGGTAATATGCGTGCGGATGGATCTTCTAAACTTCATCCTGACAGCCGTTGGGGTTATTTCCCATCCTTCTCTGCCGCTTGGAGACTTTCTTCAGAAGATTTCATGAAGGATGTAGCCTGGATCAACGACTTTAAAGTTCGTGGAGGTTGGGGTCTAACCGGTAACCAAGATGGAATCGGAGATTATGCCTATTTGGAAAGATATAATATCAGCCGTGAGCCTTGGTTCGAAGAAAACAAACAAAATTCTTTAGTGACCATCACGCGTGCAAACCTTCGTACGCCAGATCTTCACTGGGAGAATACCAAACAAGTCAATGTAGGTTTGGACTTTACAGGATTCAACCAGCGTTTAACCGTGAATTTGGATTATTACAACAAGACTACCAACGATATGTTGATGTATGTTAATCTTCCTGAAGGACAGACAGCAAATAACATCGTTCGTAATGAGGGTGAAATGAGCAATAAAGGTTTTGAGGCGAATATCCTTAGCGAAAACCTGGTTGGTGAATTCAAATGGAATACCGCCTTCAATATCTCCTTCAACAAAAACAAATTGGTAAGCTTGGATCTACAACAGATCTATCCAGCAGCGAGAACAGTAGAAGTAGTGAACGACTATGCAGTTCGTAACATGCCTGGAAGACCAATGGGAAGTTTCTTTGGCTACATTAGCCAAGGCGTAAATCCAGAGACTGGAGATATGATCTATCAGGATATCAATGGCGATGGCAGGATTTCATCTTCTGACCGTACGTTTATCGGAGACCCGAATCCAAACTTTACCTTCGGTTTGACAAATAATTTTGGCTATAAAGGGTTCAACCTGAGCATCTTCTTACAAAGTTCACAAGGGAATGATATTTTCAATGCTTCCCGTATGGAAACTGAAGGGATGTACGATGGAAAGAATCAATCTACCCGTGTATTGCAACGTTGGAGAGTACCTGGGCAGATCACTGAAGTGCCTAAAGCAGGATATAATATGTTGAACTCTACCTACTTTATTGAGGATGGTAGCTATTTAAGGGTTAAGAATGTATCCTTATCCTATAATATCAAAGGAGAGGTGTTGAATCGCATCGGTATCAACCGATTGCAGCCATTTGTCTCCGCTTCAAATCTATTTACTTTCACAAAATACACAGGTTTAGATCCTGAGGTGAACCAATATGGAAATAGTGGGGTGGTACAAGGTGTTGATTGGGGAACATATCCACAGAGCAAATCATTTGTTGTGGGTCTGAACTTGGAGTTTTAGGTAATAAAAATTGAAAGCAATGAAAAGAAATTTAATATATCAATTAGCAGCACTGGCAATCGTAGCATTGTTGGGTAGTTGTTCTTTAGATAAGGATCCTATCGATACTTTTTCGGAAGTGACCGAAGGTGTTTCTGAGACAGGCGAGAAGGTGGTATTCAAGGATAGAGCAGCAGTTGAAGCCCATATGTTGACCATCTATAACCAAATGCGCGACCGTCAGGAACATTGGTACCTGGATGTTTTATTGATCGCCGAATCCCATTCGGATAATGCCTATGCCGGAACTACCGGAGCAGAAGTGGTACCCTTTGAAAACAATTCTATCGAAGGTTCCAACTCGGTGGTTGAACGCGATTGGAAAAGGTATATGGAAGATATTGCGAGGGCAAATATCCTGATCCAATATATTGATTCTGTACAGGACAATACCCTTACGGAAGCAATTCGTAGAAGAATGAAAGGAGAAGCGAAAATATTCCGTGGTATGGTGATGTTCGATATGGTTCGTTTGTTCGGCGATATTCCAGTGGTTACTACCATCGCGGGCGATATTACCTCTGAGACCATCAAGGATGTTTACAAAGACTATTTCCCTGAGCAAAAAACAGAGAAGGAAGCCTATCAACAGATTGAAAAAGATTTGTTAGAAGCGTTGGTTGATGCACCTGCAAATGATAATGCCAATAAAACAAGATTCAGTAAATCAGTAGCGAAAGCCTTATTGGCGAAAGTATATGCCGAGAAACCTTTGCGCGACTACAACAAAGTCATCCAATATGCAGATGAATTAGCTGCCGATGGTTTTGATCTGGAAGCTGATTTTACCGATCTATTCGGTGTAGTGGAAGGAACCGCAGATGCGAAGAAAAGAAATTCGAAAGAAAGTATTCTGGAGGCTCAATTCTTTGTAGGGAATGGTAACTGGGTAACCTGGATGTTCGGAAGAGATCTTTCCAATTATAACAATGCTTTTGATTGGGCAAAATGGGTAACCCCATCACGTGACTTGATCAAAGCTTTTACCAATGAGGCAGATCAGATCCGTTATACCGAATCGATTGTTTATTATGAAGCCAAATGGAGTAATTACTATCCATCCAATAACTATCCTTTCATGTATAAAACCCGTTCAGCATTCAGCAATATCATTAAATTCAGATATGCGGATATCCTCTTGTTGAAAGCGGAGGCATTGATCCAGAAGGATGGACCAAACCTAGCGGCTGCTGCAGATATCATCGATAAAGTTCGTACGCGGGTAAAACTTCCCCGCCTAAGCAGTGCGACCAAAGCGAGCAAGGATGCCATGTTGGACGCTTTAATGAAAGAAAGAAGATTGGAACTGGCATTTGAAGGGCAAAGATGGTTCGATTTAGTGCGTAATAATAAAGTAGAAGCCGTAATGAATGCGGTATACACTAAGGATTCGGGAAGAAAAGCACAAGTTTATCAGTTTAATGAGAATTCGTATAGACTTCCAATTCCACAGGCGATCATTGATCAAAACCCAAATATCAAACAAAACTTAGGTTATTAATTTAGAACAAGATGAATTTTAAGAAATATATTTTAGCTGTTAGCGTCCTGACCACAGGAATGATTGCCTGTGGGAATGACAACTTTAACGGTGGCGATCCGATCAAGCCGACCAATCCAACTTCTGGCGATGTAAAGATCTATACAACAACTTCCTCCATGAGTCATGATTTTGAGAAGACTTTTGTGAATTTCAATAAGACAACAAGCATGTCGCCAAAAACCATTAAGATCGACGAGTCGAAGACTTTTCAGACGATGGATGGTTTCGGATCTGCTATTACCGGTTCAACAGCCTACAACCTGTTGAAGATGAGTGAAACAGATCGTGCTAAGTTTTTGAAGGAAACCTTTTCTCCGACGGAAGGGATGGGCCAAAGTTATATCCGTATAGCTATCGGCTGTTCCGATTTCTCTTTGAGTGAATATACCTTAGCAGATAAACCAGGAATCGAAAATTTTGCCCTTCAAGAAGAGGAACTGAAATATGTAATTCCGGTTTTAAAGGAGATTTTAGCGATCAATCCAGACATCAAGATCATGGGTTCGCCTTGGACCCCGCCAACTTGGATGAAGGTGAACAACCTGACCGACCTTAAACCGCATGAGTCATGGACCGGAGGGCATTTAAATCCTAAATATTACCAGGATTATGCCACCTACTTCGTAAAATGGATTCAGGCGATGGCTGCTCAGGGAATCAATATTTATTCCATTACACCTCAAAATGAGCCATTAAATGCGGGTAACTCCGCATCCTTGTTGATGTTCTGGCCAGAACAACAGGCATTTGTGAAAACGGCCTTAGGTCCGAAAATCAAAGCTGCTGGTTTGACCACTAAAATCTATGCTTTTGACCATAATTATAATTACGATGATATGCCAGAGCAAGAGGATTATCCGGTAAAAATCTTCCAGGATCCTGCAGCGGCAGCCTTTTTTGCTGGTTCAGCATTCCATAATTATGGCGGAAACAAAGAGGAATTATTGGATGTCCATGCCAAAGCACCTAACAAGGATATTGTTTTTACTGAAACATCCATTGGTACTTGGAATGATGGCAATGTATTAGGCAAACGTCTTACCGAAGATATGCGTGAGGTAGCACTAGGAACTGTAAATAATTTCAGTAAAGCAGTTATTGTTTGGAACCTGATGTTGGATTCTGACAAAGGACCAAACCGTGAAGGTGGATGTCAAACCTGTTATGGAGCTGTGGATATCAGTAAAGCGGATTATAAAACTATCCGTAGAAATTCCCATTATTATATCATTGGGCACATGTCTTCGGTCGTTAAACCTGGTGCTGTTCGTATTGGTACAACAGGTTATACGGATAGTAATTTGACTTATGCGGCATTTAAAAACACCGATGGATCCTATGCTTTCGTGATCACCAATCATTCTGGAGCAGATTCATTCATCGTGTTGGAAGATGGTAAGAACAATTTTGGCTATACCGTACCTTCTAGTTCGGTAGTTTCTTATACTTGGAAAAAATGAAAAAATTAATCAATTATACCGCAATATTATGCCTTTTTACCTTGCTGTTCTCGTGTAAAGAGGATGAATTTATCGTTCCAATTGGTGGCGGGTCACCAAGCATGGAAATCACGAATCTGCCACAAACAGCTTTCTTCGGAGATAGTCTTGCTTTCTCGGTCAATGTTAAAGACCAAGGCGTCGCGTTGTCCACTTTAAAAGCCCAGCTTTTATTCAGTGGGGAAGTGGTAGCTGAAAAGATTATCCGTACGAAAGATTATGGTGAATATGCTGGAAAATTATTCGTGCCTTTTCTTAAGAATATTCCAAATGGTGCCGCAGAGTTGAAATTGACCTTGGAAAACGTGGAATTGGTGAAAGCCGATACCAGTCAATCCATCACGATCAGTAGACCTGATTTTCCTTATATCAATTTGGTGACACCTACCAAGACCTATAAAATGAACAGGGTAGCTCTGAATATGTATGAACTAACGGAAAACCTACCATTCAAAGTGAATGGTTATTTAGAGGCTCCAGCATTTGGAGCGGCTGGAAACCCGATTCAATTTGGTTGGGAAAATGATATGATAACCCAAGGGATCACTCAGAATATTCCGTTCTCCAATTCGGTATCTGGTGTATATACCATTTCGTTCAATACCCTTACCTATGAAGCAGCGCCATTTATTATTGGTTATGCGTTCAATGGAGAGGGAATGAAAATGGTAAATGACAACCTGTACAGTGTTGATCTGACGATTGAAAATGGGCAGGAGATTACGATAGATGGTATCGAAGGATTGTCGGCTTGGGGCATCAGTTCCGATTATATCCGTGAGGATGGGGGTAAATATTACTTCAACGCCATGAGCGGTAAATACCGTTTCTATGCGAATTTCGATAAAGAATATATTTACGCGGAAGCGATGAACGGAAGTAACCTAGCGAGCTTAAATGCAGACGGAACCGGCGCTATTTGGATCATCGGTGAAGGAATCGGTAAACCATCGGTAGCTTCGAATGAAGTAGGCTGGAATCCAGATAATGCGATTTGTATGGCGCCAATTGGAGGCAAAAAATACCGTGTTACGGTGATCGCTGGAAAATCCATCAAAACGGATAACATCAACTTTAAATTCTTCCATCAGAAAGGATGGGGCGGTGAATTTAAGAATGAATTGACCACGACAAGTGATGTGGTATTTGTTGGAAATGGAAGTAACGGCAGAGATCCGGGTAACTTAGGATTATTGGCTGGCAAGACTTTAACGGCGGATGCAACTTACGAATTTGTTGTCGATCTATCGGAAGGCAATGCCAAACCAAAATTGACAGTCACAAAGAAATAACCTAACTATTAATACACAAGCACCCAAAGGCTGGATATCACTCGATATCCAGCCTCTTTTTTTTGTGGCAATATTTGGTTAATTTGTGGAAATGATTAGTTAATGATGAAAAAGATTCTATATACTCTCCTAACTTGTTTAATGATGGTGGGAAGTCAGGATAATAGCCTTGCACAGGCTAAAAAAGAAGTGAAATATGTGTTGGCCATCCATGGGGGTGCCGGAACGATTCTGAAGAAAAACATGACCGACTCCTTGGAGAAGGCTTATATTGCTGCTTTAACGGAAGCCCTGGAAAAGGGTTATGCGAAGATAAAGAACGGTGAATCCAGTCAGGATGCGGTCATTGCCGCGATAGAAGTGATGGAGAATTCGCCCTTGTTCAATGCTGGAAAAGGTGCGGTTTTTACCAGTCAAGGAAAGAACGAATTGGATGCTTCCATCATGGATGGAAAAACCTTGAAGGCCGGAGCTGTTGCAGGAGTTACTATTGTTAAGAACCCTATCAAGGCAGCAAGAGCAGTGATGGATAAATCGGAGCATGTGATGATGATTGCGAAGGGAGCGGAGGAATTTGCTAAAAAACAGGGCTTGGAGATCGTTGATCCCCAATATTTCTGGACACAGCAACGATGGGATGGATTGCAGCGGGCATTGGAACGTGATAAGGAAAGAATGGAATTGGATCATGATGGACAGCAGAGTAATTTGCCGCCTGTTATTAAGGATGAAAAGTTTGGAACGGTAGGTTGCGTGGCATTGGATAAAGCTGGGAATCTAGCGGCTGGAACTTCTACCGGAGGAATGACCAATAAGAAATTTGGAAGGGTAGGTGATTCTCCGATCATCGGCGCAGGGAATTATGCAATTTCTTGTACAGGATGGGGGGAGTTTTATATTCGGACCTCTGCCGCTTTTAATGTTTCAGCAAGGATGAAATATGGAAAGGAAAATGTGGCAACGGCAAGTAAGGCGGTAATCGATGAAATCGGTAAGCTAGGCGGCGATGGCGGAATGATCGCTTTGGATGCAAATGGTAATGTGGCTATGCCTTTTAATACTGAAGGTATGTATCGCGGAACTGTAACGGAGGATGGAGAGATAAAGGTGGAGATTTATAAGTAGTTTTTTTGCTGCGTCCGGGCTGCATTCATTGCGTGCACTGCCTCATTGTGGTCAACACGTTATTGCGTACTATGCGTCATTGCGAGGAGGCACGACGAAGCAATCTTTCGATTAATTTCATCCTGAGCAGCGTCGAAGGATCTGTAATGGTACCAAATGTAGATGCTTCGGCTTCGCTCAGCATGACAGGGGAAAAGATTGCTTCGTTCCTCGCAATGACGATCAAGTCTAAAATCTATCATCTAACATCTATCATCTAAAATCTACTCCGGTATCTCATAAACATGCATATACCTCACAATCGCATTTGCTCGTCTATTCACCCAATTAGAAGGCCTTCGTGCATCCCATTTCTGCGGGCTAGGCAGCACCGCGATAATCAATGCCGCTTCCTTCTTCGTCAAACTCTTTCCCGATTTATGAAAATAATACTGTGAAGCCGCTTCCGCGCCATATACCCCTTGTCCCATCTCAATCACATTCAAATACACCTCCAAAATCCTTTTCTTACTCCATAAACCCTCAATCAACAACGTGAAATAAGTCTCCAATCCTTTCCGGAACCAAGATCTTCCAGGCCAAAGAAAAACATTCTTAGCCGTTTGCTGACTGATCGTACTCCCTCCCCTCAATTTTTTTCCTGCCTTATTCTTTTCAAAAGCCTGCTTGATCGCTAATGTATCAAAACCATTATGCGTCAAAAAATGGGCATCTTCACCCGCAATGGCCGCTCTTTTCAAATTATCCGAGATATCCTCGTAATCCAACCACTTCTTATCTATCTTCCATTCCTTCCCAGCAGCCTTCCTTTCAAAGCCTCTCGTCAACATCAGATACGTAATGGGAGGATTGATAAAACGCAGAGCGATCACCCAAAGAATAGATAGAACAAAAAATGCAATAAGTCCCCTTAATGCATAGTATCCCACCTTCCTCCACAAAGTGGATTTTCCTTTGCTGTTGTTTTGTTTGATCTTATTCTTTTTGGTACTGCGCTTAATGGCCATAACCTTGAATTTTTATGCAAACATAAGAGGTATTTTTTAATAATTCTGTTATTTTTACATCTTATTCAAAATTGGCATATCTTGGCAAAAGAGAAGAAACAAACCCCTTTAATGCAGCAATATAATACCATCAAGGCGAAATATCCTGGTGCCCTTTTGTTGTTTAGAGTGGGGGATTTTTACGAGACGTTTGGGGAGGATGCGGTGAAGGCCGCCAAAATTTTAGGGATTGTTCTAACAAAACGAGGTAATGGCACCGAATCGGAAACAGCATTGGCAGGATTTCCGCACCATTCCTTAGAGACTTATCTACCAAAACTGGTGCGTGCCGGACAACGTGTGGCGATATGCGACCAATTGGAAGATCCCAAACAGACCAAAACCATCGTGAAGCGCGGGGTAACCGAATTGGTAACTCCAGGTGTTTCTTACAATGAAAACATCGTTCATCAGAAATCAAACAATTACCTGGCGTCTCTTTATACCGACAAATCGGTCGTTGGAGTTTCCTTCTTGGATATTTCAACCGGCGAATTTCTGGTCGCCCAAGGGAATGTAGGGTATATCGATAAATTGTTGCAGGGTTTCAAGCCAACGGAGATCATTCTTCCCAAGAAACAGTACAAAGAGTTTCTGGAACAGTTTGGTTCCGGATATTATACCTATACCCTGGATGAATGGCCATATTCTGGTGATTATGCCGAGGAACAGTTATTGAAGCATTTTGAGGTGAAATCCATGAAAGGGTTTGGGGTAGATCGCATGAACATCGGCATTATTGCTGCTGGTGTGGCGCTACATTACCTGAATGAAACCGAACACCGAAATCTGCAGCATATTTCCAATATTTCCCGTATCGAGGAAGATCGCTATATGTGGTTGGATCGTTTTACCATCCGTAACCTGGAGTTGATCGGTTCTGCCAATGAAAATGCCAGTACCCTTTCAGATGTCCTGGATGAAACATCATCGCCTATGGGTGCACGATTGTTGAAACGTTGGATCATCATGCCTTTGAAGGATGAAAAGGCCATTCAGGAGCGGCTACAGGTGGTGGAATATTTCCATAACCACCGTGATGTGCGCGACGAGCTAATCCGTGAGATCAAGCAGGTGGGTGATCTGGAACGTCTGATCAGTAAAATCGGACTTCAGAAGGCCAATCCTCGTGAGATTATCCAATTGAAGCGGGCTTTATATGCAGTGGAAAAACTGAAGGAGATGACCAATGCTTCGGATACGGAATCATTACGGATGATAGCCGAACAGTTGAACCCTTGTCTCCTTATTCGGGAAAAGATCGAAAAAACGGTTAAAGCCGAGCCTCCAGTGGCATTGAACAAAGGCAATGTGATCGAAGATGGGGTGGATACGGACTTGGATATTCTAAGAAAGGTGGCATTCGGTGGGAAGGATTACCTTTTGGAAATCCAACGTCGGGAATCGGAGGCAACAGGTATCCCTTCGCTTAAAATAGCTTTCAACAATGTGTTTGGTTATTATTTGGAAGTCACCAATACCCATAAAGATAAAGTTCCGGATAGTTGGATCCGCAAACAGACCTTGGTCAATGCAGAACGCTACATCACCGAAGAACTTAAAGAATACGAAGAGCAGATCTTAGGTGCCGAGGAGAAAATCCAGGTCATCGAAAATAGGATCTATGCCGAATTATTGCAGGATATCGCTGCTTACATCAAGCCTATACAGCTCAATGCGCAATTGATTGCCAAGTTGGATGTGTTGTTGAACTTTGCGGTAATCGCGGAAAAGAACTATTACATAAAACCCGAGATCAATAATTCTCGTGTATTGGATATCAAGGGCGGTAGACATCCTGTGATCGAAAAGAAACTTCCAATAGGGGAGGATTACATCACGAACGATACCTTTTTAGATCCTGAAACCCAACAGATCATTATTATTACCGGTCCGAATATGGCTGGTAAATCTGCCTTGCTCCGTCAAACGGGTCTGATTGTATTGATGGCGCAGATCGGAAGTTTTGTTCCGGCGAAGGAGGCAAGTATTGGTATTGTCGACAAGATCTTTACCCGTGTTGGGGCTTCGGATAATCTATCTTCTGGAGAATCGACCTTTATGGTGGAGATGAATGAAACGGCAAGCATCATGAATAATTTGTCTGACCGCAGTTTGATCCTCTTGGATGAGATCGGTCGTGGTACGAGTACCTATGATGGTATTTCCATTGCCTGGGCCATTGCAGAATACCTGCATGGGCATCCGAGCTGTCAGGCAAAGACGCTTTTTGCAACCCATTACCATGAATTGAATGAACTCTGTAATTCCATGCCTCGCATCAAGAATTACAATGTAAGTGTGAAAGAGGTGAATAATAAGGTTATCTTCCTAAGGAAATTGGTTCCCGGAGGATCTGAACATAGCTTTGGTATACATGTCGCGAAATTGGCAGGTATGCCGCCGAAATTGATTGGCCGTGCCAACGACATTCTGAAACGTTTGGAGCAGGAACGCACCGGCGGAGAAAAGATCAAGGATAGTATGCGGAAGATCCAAAAGCAGGCCTATCAATTGCAGATGTTCGCTATTGATGATCCGGTGTTGGAGAAGATCAGGGATATGCTGAACAATCTGGATGTGAATACTTTAACACCTGTGGAAGCCTTGATGAAATTGGATGAGATCCAACGTTTGCTAAAGAATTAGTATTTCGTATTTAAAATAGAAACTCGTATTTAATATTGGGATAGGATGGGACAGGTCTTTCAATTCAAACAATTTGCCGTAGATCAGAATAATGTACCGATGCGGATCAATACCGATGGGGTCTTATTGGGCGCAACGGCGGGATTTCATCAAGAAGAGGCTGTTGATGGATCAGCTGTTAATCCCGGCGCCATGGATATCTTGGATATCGGAACAGGTACCGGTGTCATTGCCTTGATGCTTGCCCAACGTTTTGAACAGGCCAAGGTATGGGGCGTGGAAATTGATGAATTGGCTGCTGAAACCGCAGGCATGAACTTTAAGCAATCGCCCTTCAAGAACAGGATGCAGCTCGTTCATGGCGATATCTTTCATTGGCAAACGGAACTGCATTTCGACTTGATTGTGTCCAATCCACCATTCTATATAAATTCCCTCCATAATCCTGACCAACGGAAAAAAGTTGCGAAACACACGGATGATACCTTTTTCAAAGAGATGATCAAGTTTGCTTCGGAAAGATTGAAGGCGGATGGGCAGATTCAGCTAATTGTTCCCATCGAGATGGAACAGTTCTTAAAAGATGAGGCTGTTGCGCATGGCCTGGAATGGAACGGACAATGCAATATCCGATCTTTTGAAGATTCGGATAGTTTTCGTTGCATCATCAGTTTTGCCCGTAAAGCCCATCGCCCAAAAACAGAAGAATTTATTATCTATAAGGGCCGAGGGATTTATTCAGACGCCTATAATCATTTATTGGAACCTTTCTTTTTAGCTTTTTAATATGAAAATCGGACTGATTTCGGATACGCATAGTTATTTGGACGATGCGGTCTTTGAATATTTCAAGGACTGTGATGAGATCTGGCATGCTGGAGATTTTGGTTCCATGGAGGTTATTGAAAGGTTGCAGGCTTTTAAACCACTAAAAGGGGTGTTTGGGAATATCGATGCAAAGGATATTCGGATGATCTATCCGGAGAATCTGCGTTTTCAATGTGAAGGAGTGGATGTTTGGATGACGCATATTGGAGGTTATCCTGGAAAATATAGTCCACTGGTTCGGGAAGAGATCCGCAAGAATCCCCCAAAGTTATTTATCTGTGGGCATTCGCATATTTTAAAAGTGCAGTTTGATCAGAAATTGGGAATACTGCATTTAAATCCCGGAGCTGCCGGGAAACAGGGTTGGCATAAGCAAAGAACGCTAATGCGATTTGAGATCAATCAGGATCGGATAGAGAACCTGGAAGTGATCGAGTTGAACCCGAGGTGGTGATGGAAAATAAATGGTATATCTGTTTATAACTATATTCCGATTATAAACTATCCCTAACTTCCAGCAAGAAACTTTTCAGTTTTTCCAAGGAATCCACGACCCGTTGATTTTCCTTAGCTTCATTTTTATTGTTTCTAAGAAAGTCTCGAGCGCCTTGAAGGGTGTACCCTTTATCTTTGACAAGATTAAAGATGATCTTTAGGTTAGCGATATCATCTGGAGTGAATAATCGATTTCCTTTTTTGTTCTTCTTGGGTTGAAGGATATCAAATTCACGCTCATAAAAACGGATTTGTGAGGCATTTACATCGAACATTTCGGTAACTTCCCCCATTGTATAGTACAATTTATTGATTTCGCGTTCTTTATATGGCATGAATTAATGCTTTTGGTGATTATAACAAATATACAATCAATTTTGAAATTAAAAAAAAGCTATATTTTTATAGCGAAAAACATAGTTATTGTGCAAATTCTATAAAAAGGATATTCTGATCGATGAAAGGGAAAATTATAGTGAGTAAGTTTTGGACGCGTTTTTTTTCTGCCGGAAAAGCGCAGGCCATCACGATATTTCCATTTATCTTTTTGCGGGAACTGGCGAATCGATCAGATAAAGTATTGATAAATCATGAAAGGATTCACCTTTCGCAAGCATTGGAATTGTTGATTCTGCCTTTTTATATCCTCTATCTTTTGGAATTTCTTTTCCGCTTTGTACAGTACCGAAATTTTCTTCAAGCCTATGTGCATATCTCCTTTGAAAGGGAAGCTTTTGAAAATGAGGAAAACCTGTATTATATTAAGAAAAGACGCCCTTTCAGTTTTCTGAAGTATTTGAAAAAATAATGTTTTCTTTAATGGCTTCTTTGTGCAAAAAGGATTACAGCAAAAAAAGCGATCAATATTGATCGCCTTATGTTGTTAATGGTATTTAAACCAATAATATTTATACCTACTTCACTAATTTCAGGAAAGTAGCTACTTTATCTTTCAGTTGTCTTCTATCTACGATAAAATCTAAGAAACCATGCTCCAATACAAACTCCGAAGTCTGGAATCCTTTTGGAAGATCCTTTTTGATGGTTTCTTTAATTACACGAGGACCTGCAAAACCGATCAATGCACCTGGTTCTGCGATATTAATATCACCTAACATCGCATAAGATGCCGTAACACCTCCAGTTGTAGGATCTGTTAATAAGCAGACGTAAGGTAGTTTTGCTTGCGCAAGAAGAGCGAGTTTAGCCGATGTTTTCGCCATTTGCATCAATGAAAAAGCGGCCTCCATCATACGTGCACCTCCGGATTTGGAGATCAGCATAAAAGGCAGTTTATGTTCGATACAATAGTCGATTGATCTAGCGATCTTTTCACCAACAACAGAACCCATGGAACCTCCAATGAAAGAGAAATCCATACAAGCGATCACAATTTCTTGTCCATCAAGCTTCCCTACCGCAGAGCGCAGAGCATCGTTCAATCCTGTTTTTGCCTGACTTTCTACCAAGCGATCCTTATAAGGTTTGCTATCGATAAAATTTAAAGGGTCTCCAGCTTTTAGGTTAGGGAATAGTTCGGTGTATTCGTTATTGTCAAATAATACAGAAAAATAAGCCGTAGAGCCAATTCTAATGTGGTAATCGCAATAATGACAAACGTATTTATTTTCTACCTGCTCAACATTCAAAAGTGGTTTTTTACAGTTCGGACATTTATTCCACATCCCATCTGGTGCCTCCTTTTTATGTTCGGTCGCAGTTTGTATTCCTGCTTTGTTTCTTTTAAACCAACTCATAGATTCGTGTTAATTCGGATTACAAATAAACGAAAAATATCTAATATGTGATTAGAATTCTTTGTGGATTGCTGGATACTGTACCTAAGGAGGAATCTGTAATGGTAATATTAATTACATTGTGATGAGTTTACAGGAAGAATACTTATCTGCAAAGATGGGAGGTAATACGACGAATTTTGTGTTTTTTATTAAAAATGATGAAATAACTAAGGTTATTAAAGATCATAAAAATGTTTCTCTGGACGAACTTCAGTGGGGATATAACGCTGTGATCTTTTTGCGGAGACAGCTAGATATGAAATTTGTTGAATCTTATGAGGATATTTAAGGGAGTGAGGAAATTGAATTACTTCATCTCCGGATTTTCAAAGAAGTGAAAAAACGATTGGGATCGGATTGGGATTCTATTGCTATATTTATCACCTGTTTTTAGTGAAATTAAGGGATTGTTAGTCACTCCGGACTGCACCTTTTAAATTTTTATCATTCTCACGTTAAAACGATATGATTTTTTCAAATTCAACTGCTGAACCATTGAAAATTTACTAATAATAATCCCTTTAGACTTATAAATTATTTGTTTAATATAAATCCAAATCTAGGTTTAAATGTGATTGAATAAGGTATTGGTTGAGAATTTTATGAAAGAAAGGTGTTTCTAAGATAAAAGTATGTAAACAGTATGCTTGGGATAGATTTTAGATACTTTAGGTATGCTTTCACCTTGCTTTCAGTGCGAAGCCAATTTTGATCAACCAATATTTATGTATTAACAGGATTTATATATTATGATGTTAATACGAAGATTGAACTAGTCAATTTAATGGGTTTTTAGCTGTAGGGAAAGCATGTTATGGTTCGGTAAAAATACGATTGGAAATAAAGAATCTAAATTTAAACAGGTGTTTTTTTAAGGGCTGGGCTGATTAAGATCTATATTATTCAGTTATTGGATTAATTTGTATCTGTCCACCTACAGCTTTTAATACCTTCATAATAGTTCCAAATTGAGGTTTTGCTCCATCAGATAATGCTTTGTATAAACTTGGTCTGCTTAGTCCTGTTTCTTCAGCGATTTTAGTCATGCCGATTGCTTTTGCGATATGACCGATTGCAGCTATTATTTCAGAATCATTACCATCTTCCAATACAGTATTAAGATATTCAGCAATCATCTCATTACTGTCTAAATAATCTGCTATATCAAATTTTGATGTTGCCATTTTTTTAACTTTTTAGTCTATTCGAAATTTCTCTCGCTTTTTCAATGTCCTTATGTTGAGATGATTTATCTCCTCCGATTAATAGTACAATGATTCTTCTATCCATTTTTTTGAAATAAATTCTATACCCTTTTGCGTAATTGATCTTCAATTCACTTATACCATCACCTATGGGTTTGCATTCTCCGAAATGTTCTTCAGTTTCTAATTTTTGAATTCGGAACAATATTTTAGCCTTGGCTCTCAAGTCCTTTAATCTTTTGAGCCATTTGTCAAATTCTATTGTTTTTTCAATAAAGTACATTTGCAAAGTGTATTCATTTGGATACAAATTTAAATAAATAAATAGAAAATCATTAAATGAAAGAGGTTTTTATATGGAAAACACAAGAATTGGTATAGTTCTTTTTTATTAAATCTTAGCTCTTGTAAAAATATGATTAATGAGGACGATTATTCCTTTTTTAGTTTGATTTTAGAAGTCGATGAGAAGCATTTGGTCAATCATAAAATATGTCAATTGATTCTGGAGGCTTTACAATTGTCTAGGTCAGAAGCGATATTCTCCACCTATGATTTAAAAGATATTGTAGCTATCTACGATCTTATGTTGAAGTATTATCCTAACGATCTACAATTATGGATGGATGCTATTTGCTTTAACTTCAATGTTCTTGATAATGAGGAAAAGGTGCAAGAGATGATTAATAAACTGGCTTATAGAATTAGTTCAGTTTCTAGGCAGATCAAAGATATTAGAAAAGAGTTAAACAAGGAATAAAGACTATTAATTGATGCCAAAGTGCTTAAAAATTAACGGAAGTGATTTAGATATCCTCTCAGTTCGACTGGAAGATTTATTAAATTGTTATGATAGAAATGATGTCGATATTTTTTGGGGATTGAAGTGGCTTGATGTAGTGGTGCGACCCTTTGGATCGTTTGAAAACAAAACCGTACTGTTCTAATATTTTGATAAGTTTCTTTGGGCTTAGGTTCATACAGTTTAAAGGCTTAAAGAGTATTCCAGTGTATTGCTATCATCGGGAACAACTTCGCCTCTTTCCTGCAATTCTTCAATGTAAAGTTCAATCGCTTCCTTTGCCATTGCGATAGCTTCGTCAACATCTTCACCATAAGTAATACAACCGGGTAAAGCTGGAACAGAAACCGTAAATCCGCCTTCAATTTCCTTGTGTAAATGTATCTTGTAAGTGTACATATTATTGAGCCATTAAAGTTTGTAAATTATCTTTCATTCTTTTATTAGCTAACGCTAAATCAATCATTTTAAACAAGGCTTGTTGTTCGTCAGCGGCTAAATCATCAATCATTATTATTTTTTGCATAAGAGGCATGTTTACCACATGTTCCAGATCATCCGACTTAAATAACTCGGCTATATTCACTTCAAAGACCGAAGCCAATTTTTCCAAAGTAGAAATAGAGGGTTCCACCTTGCCATTCTCAATACGGCTGTATTGCCCTTGCGGTATACCCGATTCTACACATACTTCCTTTTGGGAAAGATGTTTAACCTCTCTCAGACGTTTGATATTTTTAGATATTAGAGCGACTGTCCGTGCCATAAGCAATTTAATTATGCAGTAAAGTTAATAAATTAGCTAATTTATTGCAATGAAATAAAATTTATAATTATTTTTATATGCAGTTGGGCATATATGTGCCATCAAAATAAATATTCATTTTGGCATTAAATATATTTAAGAAATGGAAATTGCTTAATACAAAACGCTTGATCAAAATGGTACCCTAATTGGAAATTAGTAAAATATGGATTTTAATAAACTATATGAGGAATCAATAGAACTATGGCCCGATGAAATAGATATTTCCGATGGAAAAGTAGTGATAAATGGAGTTGTCTTTAATGAATTGTCTTCTATTTGGACGATAGTGGAAAAGAAAGCAGTGAAAATGGGAGAGTGGTATGATTTGATGTCATGGGTAATCTTCAGTAACTTTCATCATCAAAGTAAGTTGAATATGATTGAAAATATTAAGATAGTAAGGAAAGAAGATATAAGAAAAGAAAAAGTTAAGAATGATATATTACAAAATTTACAGACGGAAGGATATGAGGATATGTTAAAAGAGTTTAATCAAACAAATTAGTTGGAAAGTCTACAAAAAAGTAAGTCAATTTATGGGCTAGGCGTTACAGGTGCGCTACGCATTGAGGGTAATTTGTTGAAGGCGCAAGATCGATATAATCATGGAGCAGGAAAGGTGACAAATTTTTATAAATTCTAACAAACTTATAAAAAAGCGGGAATGTAATAGATGTCGATTGGAAAAGATCTGATGGTGAGTTGGCAATTGAATAAAGTAAATTGCTTGGAGACACAAGAAGAGGGAATTTTATTTTTATATAATAAAAATGTATTTGCCAAAAGGTAGTGTAAACTGAACTGTGGCACATCACTCCTTTTAGGAGTTGCCGAAGGCTTTAATTCTTTCTCCAAATTTAATATGTAATTGCTGCATTGTCAATCCCCAGTTTCGAATTGGCATGGTCCATTTTTTTGATATTTCCTTAATCGTGAGGTAGACCAACTTCAAGAGTGCCTGATCAGATGTAAAGGCACCTTTGGTTTTGGTCACTTTTCTAATCTGACGGTGCATAGCCTCAATAGCATTTGTGGTATAGATAGCTCTGCGGATATCGGGCGAATACTCGAAGTAAGTAGAAAGATTTCCCCAATTATCCAGCCATCCCTTTACCGATAACGGATATTTCTTGCCCCATTTTTCGTCAAACTCCAGCAGCTTTTCATAGCCCTGATCCTGCTTGTTTGCCTGATAGATAGGCTTTAGGTCTGCAACGACTGCTTTTTTATCTTTCTCCGGAACATACCGCAGGCTCGAACGTATCTGGTGAACGATGCAGAGCTGAACCTGGGTTTTGGGATAAACTGCTTCGATCGCATCAGGAAACCCCTTTAGCCAATCAACGCAGGCGACCAGGATGTCCTCTACGCCGCGCTGCTTCAGATCCATCAGTACAGACAGCCAGAACTTGGAACCTTCGTTTTCTGATAGATAGATCCCAAGCAGGTCCTTGCGGCCATCCCTGTTCACCCCAAGTATGTTGTACACCGCACGGGTTTGCGCACTGTCATTGTCTTTAACTTTATAATGCATGCAGTCCAGGAATACAAAGGGATAGAGAGATTCCAGAGGACGGTTTCGCCACTCGTTCAATGCTGGAATAACTTTGTCCGTAATACTGGAGATCTCCGTAGCGGATACTTCCATCGCGTACATCTCCCTCACGTAACCCGAGATATCCCGTGTACTCATGCCCCTGGCATACATGGAGATAACATTGTCTTCCAGTTCTTCTGTAATGATCAGTTGTCGCTTAGGGACTATCTTAGGTTCGAATGTGCCATTTCGGTCACGACCGTCCTCCAATTCGAAATGTCCGGCCTGAAGGCTCCGTACCGTCTTTTTGGTCCTGCCATTTTTACGATTAATCTCGCCGGAAGGTTTACTTTCCTGTAAATGATGATCCAGTTCTCCTTCAAGCATGCTTTCCAGAAGATGTTTAAACATTGGGGCAAAAACTCCATCGGTACCACCCATTTTTTGCCTTCGTAAAGGCCTTTCATCGCTTCCTCTTTGAAGCGTTCAAAATCAAATTCCTCTTTTTCCATGTCCTGTGTCTAATATATAATTTTTTATTTGACACAGTTTACTTTACACCCTCTAATTGATACCTTCGAGATTCAGCTCGCTTTACACCTTCGTCCCAAACTTTTTTAAATTCATTACAGTCTATCCATTTACTTCTAAAAGCTTGGTCTGATGTAGTAGTTACGACAACTCTAATAATCTTAAAATCTTCATGGAGTTTTTTCTTGAAAATATCTGAACAATATAACATTTGTCTTTTTGTGTTGTTTGGTTCTATAGGCCAAATAACTTCCTTATTGTAATTATCATCATATCCTTTTTCAACCTCACTTCCATTTTTAAATTCAAAAAAAATATCATCCACCTCAGTTTTGGTAGAACCGACATTTGTTAACTTGACAATAATTGATGGAGTACAAGAGCCTGGAACAATAGCAAACGTTTCAGGTTTTAATTTTAATACTATTCTTGCTTTTTTAAGATAACGAAGAATATACCATGTAATTACTGATCCTAAAATTCCAATAATAAAAACGTAAAAAGTATTCATAAATAATATAAGTTTGGCACTCAAATATACCACAATAATACCCACCTACAAATCCATTCTTTTTACAGGATTTTACAACATTTTGCAGGATTATGTTACAAAAGATACTTTTAGATACCTTCAGATACAATTATTTCAAAAATGTTGCAAATTATTTTAAAGCGTTTTAAAGAATTTATTTGTACGTGAGACACAAATTCGCTGGATAGGTTGTTAATATTGTCTCCTTGAGCTTAAAAGTTGCGCAACTTTAATTTTAAATAGCTTCTCTATTTACTGGTTCTGCCAAATTTCCTCAAAATACCGGCTATAATCATTGATAGCAACAGTTGTTTTTTATTTGTAAGCTAATCACTATGTTTGGTGAGGATAGGTTTTTAAATGGGGTTGCAAAGATAACAATGTTTATCACATATCCAAAATTATTTTGTTACACATTTTAAACTGTAACATATTAAAGCAGTCAAACAATAAAATACACAAACCAGCCAAAAAATAAAATGGAAGAACGTTTAGGAAAACTTGAACAGCATCTTGATCTTTTAAAAGATTCTTTTCTTAAGTTATCTGGATTACTTGAAAAAACACTAGTAATAATTCAAGATAATAGCGAAAGAGTAGAAAAGAGACTAGAAACTATTGAAAATCAACTTAATGATTTAAAAGGGAATTCTGATCACACTATAGTTTCTTTAGAAACAGGCTTTAATGAGATTAAGGCTGAAATCAAAAAGATTAATGAGGTTACTTCATATGAAAGCATCCTTAATAATACTATAGGTTTATCTGGTAAGTCAAATATGGCTTAACCTATAAAATTTTAATTTACTCAATCCCCTCCATCCCGAGGGGATTTTTGTTTTACAACTTTAGCCTATAAAACATTTGTTGATTAAATTCCCTGTCCTATTAAGGAAGGACTTTCTTTTTTATTGATTTTTGTTACCTAAATGTTGTCTAAAAAAAATATTTTATTTTACAACTCGCTGTATTTCAGATCCGATCAAATTTACCTCTTCATCCATACCAAACATCGGCAAGCCCGTCTCCGGATTTAATTTCAACCAGCTAGTCTCCGTATCCTTAATAATCTGCACATACTCCTTCCCATCCTTAAAAATCGTATAAGTATCCTTTTCATCCGGGAAAACCGAATATTCCACACCATTAATTTCTATATCAAAAGGTTCTTGCATTTCCATAATCGCTGAATTTATCCCTGCAAAGTTAAGCATTTAAGTTTTACAGATGTTGCAGAAAGCACATCGAATCCTTATATTTAATACCAGCTAACCGAAATAATGAATGCAATAGAGCAAATTGCGATTACCAAAATAAAGGGAATCGGACCTAAATCCTGCAAGTTGTTATTGGCCTATTTTGGCTCGCTACATGCGTTGTTCCAAAGTTCCAGATCGCAATTGAACGCTATTCCTGGCATCAGCAAACAGGTGGTGGAAACCATCCTTTCCAAGAAATATATGCAGGAGGCGGAATCCGAATACCGATTCGCTGAAAAACATGGGATCGATGTATTATGGTTCGAAGATGAACGCTATCCCCGTAGACTCCGCAATTGCGATGATGCACCTTTACTCTTGTTCAGCAAAGGCAAGGTGGATTATAATAAACAGAAAGTGGTCAGCGTGGTCGGGACGAGAAATGCAACGAACTATGGCCGGAAACTGACCGAAGAGCTCTTGGGAGGAATCGGAAGGGCCGAAGTATTGGTATGCAGTGGATTGGCATTTGGGATCGATATTATAGCCCATAAAGCCGCAAATAGCCATAACATTCCGAATGTTGCGGTATTGGGGCATGGATTGGACCGGATCTATCCCTATGAACATCGGGAGGAGGCATTAAGGATCATGGAAAATGGCAGTCTATTATCTGAGTTTACCTCTGGAACGAAACCCGATAAGACCAATTTCCCTATGCGGAACCGCATTATTGCAGGTTTGGCCGATGTAACCGTGGTCGTGGAGGCGGCCGATAAGGGCGGCGCATTGATCACTGCCGATATTGCCAATAGTTATAACCGCGATGTATGTGCCTATCCCGGCAATGTGGATCAGCCGTATTCCAATGGTTGCAACCAGCTTATTCAGATGCATCAGGCACATCTGATCAGAAATTCCAAGGATCTGATGCAATTGATGCGTTGGGAAAGTCCGACTGAATCAAAAAAGGATTCGGGTGTTCAATTAAGCATGCTCCAGGATTTGAATACCGATGAAGAGAAAGTATTTAGCTTCCTGAAGGATGCAGGACAGGCATTGATCGATGAATTGGCAAATTACTGCGATTGGCCGCAGAGCAAACTCGCCATTGTGCTGTTGGAATTGGAGCTGAAAGGCCTCATACAATCCCTGCCAGGAAAACTATACAAACTACCTTAAATCTAAATCATTCAAAATACCTTAAATTTAAATAACACAAATTACCTAAAGTTTAAATAACACAAATTACCTAAAACCTAATACATCTATGCAAGAACAAATAAGTAAGAAGGGGATCTGGAAAGTAATCGGGGCTTCCTCGCTGGGAACCCTGATCGAATGGTACGATTTTTTTATTTTCGGGAGTCTTTCTGTCGTTATCTCCACCAAGTTTTTCCCAGCGGATAATCCAACTGCAGCATTTTTATCCACTTTGGCCACCTTTGCAGCGGGATTTGTGGTCAGACCTTTCGGCGCATTATTCTTTGGCCGTTTGGGCGATCTCATCGGTCGAAAATATACCTTTATGGTCACCCTGATGTTGATGGGAGGCGCTACATTCCTCATAGGATGTATTCCAAGTTATGAACAGATTGGATTTATGGCGCCATTGATCGTGTTGATATTACGTTTGCTGCAGGGATTGGCACTTGGAGGAGAATATGGAGGTGCTGCAACCTATGTGGCAGAACATGCGCCGAAAGGGGAACGTGGCTATTGGACATCTTGGATTCAGACCACCGCGACCTTTGGCTTGTTCATTTCATTGGTGGTGATCCTATTGACCAAATTCTTCCTCACGGAAAGCCAATTTGATCAATGGGGCTGGCGTGTTCCATTCCTGTTATCTATTCTGATGGTCTATGTTTCTTACCTGATCCGGAAGAATATGGATGAATCGCCGGAATTTAAAAAGGCAAAGGCAGAAGGGAAGACTTCTACCAATCCATTGAAGGAAAGTTTTGGTAATAAATATAACCTGAAGTTCGTTTTGTTGGCCTTATTCGGTGCTGCAATGGGGCAGGGGGTGGTCTGGTATACCGGACAATTCTATTCCATGAGCTATATGAAAACTGTGATGATGCTGGAATCCAACCAGGCGGATACCATCCTAGGGATCGCCTTATTGTTCGGCACTCCATTTTTTGTGGTCTTTGGAAGGTTGTCGGATAAATTGGGCAGGAAATGGGTAATGTTGCTGGGGATGCTATTGGCGGTGCTTACCTACAGACCGATCTACCAAGCCATGTATAACATTACCAATCCTGCGCTAAAAGAAGAAGTCGTAGCATCCAGAACGGAAAATTACTCGGAAAGCCAGCAAGGGGAGGATGTGTATGAGGTGCATACCATCAATAAGGTATTTTCAGATGGAACTACCTTAAAGGAGGAACATAAAAGTTTGATCAGTAGGGAAGGAATTGCTGTTCAGGGGGAGGTAAAGGCCTTGGATAAAACAACGGTACATATCAATGGGGGGAATTATATCAAACTGATCTTGTTGATCTTTATTCAGATCATCTATATCACACTGGTTTATGGGCCTATCGCCGCTTTCTTGGTGGAGATATTTCCAGTTAAGATCCGTTATACGTCTATGTCGTTGCCTTATCATATCGGTAATGGGATTTTCGGGGGATTATTGCCTGCAGTTTCTACCTATTTGGCGACCAATGCCAAGACCATTGGGGATCCTACCTTTTATTTGGAAGGGCTATGGTACCCGATCATTATTTCGGCGGTGAGTTTCATCATCGGCGCGCTTTATATCAATAAAAATATGGTTGCAAAAGATTTGAGTTAATTATGGAAGGAATAAAAAAAATATTAGGATGGTTGTGGATCGGTCTGGCTTTGTTGACCGCCTATTTCTGTATCGCAAAATTTGGATTGCCAAAAATCATGTCCGGTCATCAGGAAGATGTGGTGTTTGGGATTATTATTCTGTTTATTCTTACGCCAATTATTAGTATTGGGCTGGGAGTTTTTGGATATTTCGCACTAAAAGGCGAATATCATGAAGAGAAGATGTAATTTTTTGACTGAGATTCAGGTGGATAGCAGGATAATGCTATTTTCTTTTCGGAAACATTAAAAATTTGTTAATTTTGCCGTGGGTAAGTCCTTTACGACCAGCTCCCATTGACTCCCCCAGGTTGGGAACAAAGCAAGGGTATTTGGTTGAGCGGTGCGATAAAGGGGGCTTACCCATTTTTTATGGATAATTTTTAGTTTTAAAAATATTAGTAATATATATTTCCGAACAAAGGCCTCTCGATTGAGAGGCCTTTGTCGTTTGGCAGGTCATTGCGACCTTGTCGTCATTGCGAGGGTTCACGTCATTGCGAGGAACGAAGCAATCTTTACATTAATCGAAAGATTGCTTCGTCGTGCCTCCTCGCAATGACGCGGAGCCAATCCAATGACGCCCTTCCTACATCTGCACGTACATCACATACTTCGTATCAAAGAAATCTTCTTTAAAGAAATCCGAGATCTTATGCAATTCCGCCTTTACTCTTGCTTCCTTAATTTCCTCCTTCAAATCCCCGCCCTTCAAATATAAAATCCCATTCGGGATCCCATTCTTATCCTTTTTCTCAAACTTATTCCTTACCCAAGGGATAAAATCCCCCAATCTAGTCACCGCTCTAGAAACCACAAAATCATACTTATAATCCAGTTCCTCTGCTCTTATATGATCCGCTTCCACGTTCGTTAATCCCAAAGCTGCTGCTACTTCCCTTACCACCTTGATCTTCTTACCGATCGAATCCACCAAATGGAACTGCACCTCCGGAAATAAAATCGCCAAAGGAATCCCAGGAAATCCTCCGCCAGTACCCACATCCAAAACCCTTGTCTTCGGCGCCAATTCCCCAACGAATTTCCCGATCGCCAACGAATGTAGCACATGCTTCAAATAAAGACTCTCTATATCCTTGCGGGAAACCACATTAATCTGGTCGTTCCAGAATGGATAAACCTCCGCCAATTTGGCAAACTGCTCTTTCTGTTTTTCCGTAAGCTTCGGAAAGTATTGGTAAATAATATCTACTGTTGGATTCACGATGAACAAATTAATTTTAAACGAATTACCTGTCTATTTCCAGCTCTTCAATTTCTTATTCCTATTGAATAAACCATTAAAACAGATATAAAAATAATAATACAAATCTAATATAGGGAGCCAAACCAACAGGTCAGACACCTGAAGTTTTCTATAGATCGCCCGGAAGACCAAAAGCTGGCAAAGCAATCGGATAAGGTAAGCTGCCAATGCTACATACCAGAAGCTAGGCAATAAAATAACACTGACCAACAGTAGACTATAGAACAGCACAGCACTGATCAATTGAATGCCCAACATGCTTTTATGACGGGCTTTGTACAATACGGATGCGCCTGCATGTCTTGCCTTCTGTTTATAATAGCTTTTCCAGGTCGTCTTTGGGGCTGATTCCACAAAAGCATCCGGATGAATGGCAATCTCCACATTATTCCGTTTGGCATTGGCATTCACAAAAAGATCATCATCCCCCGATTTGATATGCATATGCGCATTGAACCCTTTTCCCTTGAAGAACAATTCCTTGCTATAGGCCAGGTTTCTACCAACACCCATATAGGCATCACCCTTCAATGCATACGCCAAATAACTCATCGCCGTATGCGTGGTTTCAAATCGGATCAATTTATTCAGAAAACCGGGATATTTGAAATAAGGCGAATAACCTAACACCAATTCTTTCTTTCCTTGCAGCGCTCCAGCCATTTCTGCCAACCATAGCCCGCTCATCGGCTGACAATCTGCATCCGTCATCAGCAGAAGGTCATGCTTGGCGGCCTTGATCCCCATGGTAAGGGCAAATTTCTTGCTATGCTTCAGCTGGATATGTTCCTTGATCTCCACTACCCGAAGATGGGCATACCTGCTGGAAAATTCTTTCAATACCCATTTGGTCTCATCGCTGGAACAATCGTTCACCACAATGACCTCAAATTCCGGATATTCCTGCTCCAGAATACTTCCCAAATATTGTTGGAGATTTTCCTGCTCGTTATGGGCACATATAATCACGGAGACCGCAGGTTTTTCAGTCGCCTCCTGGTAGGATTTGACCTTATACCTCGAGAGCCTCCCATAAACAAACAAGATAAAATATAGCTGGAACAGCAACAGCAATAACAGCAGTCCATAAGGAATATGGAAGTAATTAAAGGAGATATCGAAATTAAATGGCATAAATTAGGGTCAAAGATACAGGTTCTCGACCTAAAATGTCTTTGGGATGTTAATAAATACTAATTAAATAGCGGAATTAGCATAGGCTCGAAATTTTATAGTATTTTTGCCGACGATTAAGGATAAATATGAAATTCACGCTTCAGGCACAAGATAAAAATTCAAGAGCAAGAGCCGGTGAGATCGAAACCGCGCACGGCACCATAAAAACCCCGATATTCATGCCTGTTGGTACAGCAGGAACCGTAAAAGCGGTACATCAACATGAACTGGTCAATGATATTCAAGCACAGATCATTTTAGGAAATACCTACCACCTGTACCTTCGTCCAGGTTTGGAAGTGTTGAACAAAGCTGGTGGCTTGCATAAATTCATCAACTGGGACCGCCCGATCCTAACCGATTCGGGAGGCTATCAGGTGTATTCCCTAACCGAGGTTCGTAAAATCAAGGAAGAGGGGGTGACCTTCCGTTCGCATATCGATGGGTCGAAACATTTGTTCACTCCAGAGAATGTAATGGATACCCAACGGGTGATCGGCGCTGATATTATCATGGCTTTTGATGAATGTACGCCTTATCCTTGCGATTATCGATACGCCAGAAGATCATTGGATATGACCCACCGTTGGTTAAAGCGTTGTTGCGATAGATTTGATAGCACCGAGCCACTTTATGGCTATGAGCAGACCTTGTTTCCTATTGTTCAGGGTTCGGTTTATAAAGACTTGCGCGAGAAATCGGCCGAAGTGATTGCCTCTTTCGAGCGGGAAGGAAATGCCATTGGTGGACTTTCCGTAGGAGAACCAGCAGAGGAAATGTATGCGATGACTGAAGTGGTCACCAATATCCTACCAAAAGAAAAACCGAGGTATTTAATGGGCGTTGGTACGCCGGTGAATATTCTGGAAAACATCGCCTTGGGAATCGATATGTTCGACTGTGTAATGCCGACCAGAAACGCCCGTAATGGGATGTTGTTTACCCGTGAAGGAATCATCAACATCAAGAACGAGAAATGGAAGGATGATTTTACGCCGATCGAGGCGGAGAGTGATCTTTTGGTGGATCAGATCCATACCAAAGCCTATTTACGTCACTTGATCAGGTCGCAAGAAATTTTAGGGGCACAGATTGCTTCCTTACATAATTTACATTTTTATCTTTGGTTGGTGAACGAAGCCCGCGAGCGAATCCTTGATGGCACGTTTTATGAATGGAAGAACAAAATGGTCGTGAAATTAGGCCAGAGATTATAAGCCAATTGGTATGAAAATTATCGATCGTTATATCATTAAAAAGTACCTTTCTACTTTTATATTCACGGTAGCCATCTTCTGTGTGGTTATCATCATATTTGATATATCGGAGAAGATTGATGATTTCAATAAATACAAAGCACCGATGTCTAAGGTCTTCCTGCAGTATTATGCGCTAGGAAGTCTACCTTTCTTCATCAATATGCTGACGCCGCTCTTTAACTTTATTGCGGTGATCTTCTTTACCTCCAAGATGGCCGATCAAACTGAGATCGTGCCTATCCTCAGTGGGGGGATGAGCTTTAACCGGATGCTTCGCCCGTATCTGATCTGTTCCGGATTGATCTGTGCGATGACCCTGGTCTCCAATATCTACGTGATCCCCTTTACCAACAAGGTCAAGGTAAATTTTGAAAATGTCTATGTGAAGCCGAATAAAGTGGAAGGAACTTCCACCTCAACCCACATGCAGATTGATTCGAATACCTATGTTTATATGGGATCCTTTGATTATAAGGCCAAAGTGGGCTATAACTTTTCCTTGGAGAAGTTCGATGGGGACAAGATGATCGAGAAGATGATGGCCGAACGGATAACCTGGGATTCTACCAAGAATAAATGGAGTATTGCCTCTTTTACCACCCGCCATATCGATGGTCTGGCCGAAAGAATGGAGTCGGGTGATCAACGGGATACCACCTTGGATATGCGTCCGCAGGATTTTGAGGTCTATGAGAATATCTTCACGACCATGAGTCAGGAAGAATTGGAAACCCGTATCAGTAAAGAAGAGATTCGAGGAACAGGGATGATGAACGACCTGCTCCTAGAAAAATATAAACGTATCATCAATCCATTTTCTGCATTTATCCTAACGGTAATTGGGGTGGCACTTTCTTCCAAGAAAGTCCGAGGAGGTATTGGTTTGAGTTTGGGTATAGGGATAGGATTGAGCTGTATCTATATCGTATTGGAAAGGTTTTCGAGTATGTTCTCCATCAAAGGAGGGTTGGATCCCTTGATCTCTGTATTGATACCGAATGTTATATTCTTGTTCATCAGTTTTTATCTTTTAAAGAAGGCGCCTAAATAGGCCAAACCATGAAGCTTGTAGTTAGCCGCAATATTCTCATATTGCATTTTACGGTCCTTATCTGGGGTTTTACTGGGGTTCTCGGTGAATTGATCTCCGTTTCTGCACTGCACCTGGTTTGGTACCGGGTTTTGATCGCAGCGATTTCCCTTTATGTATTTTTCCTTTATAAAAAGAAAACCATTCGGGTTTCCAAAGAGCAGATTTGGCAATATCTTGGGGTGGGTGTGCTGGTTGGATTGCATTGGGTGCTCTTTTTCCATGCCATCAAAATCTCAACGGTATCTGTCACCTTGGTGACACTTTCTTCAGTAACCTTATTTACCGCTATTTTGGAGCCGATCATCAATCGAAAACGGATCGCCATTTCGGATGTGCTGGTAGGTCTGTTAATCATATTCGGGATATACCTTATCTTCAAATTTGAGTTCAAATATTTCTGGGGGATTGTCTTCGGGCTGTCCTGTGCCTTCTGTGCCAGTATTTTCTCGATATTAAATGCACGGATGGTAAAGAAAGCAAGCCCAAGCATCATTACCTTCTATGAAATGATCGGCGCGTTTTTGGTGGTTAGCGGTTTATTGTTGTATACCGGCCAGTTTGATTCGCAGATGATCCTGAGTCAAAAAGATCTCATGTATTTATTGCTTCTTGGCGTGGTATGTACGGCTTTTGCCTATGTGTTAGGCGTTGCGGTCATGAAGGAACTGTCTGCTTTTACGGTGGCTTTGACCACTAACCTGGAGCCTGTTTATGGAATTATCCTTGCCTTGTTGATTTTTGGTCAACGCGAAGCCATGAGTACCGGCTTTTATTTTGGGGCAGTCATTATTTTGGGAGCAGTTTTTGTCTATCCCTATCTAAAAACTAAACTTATTGCGTAACTTTGCAATTTACATGGTACCTGAAAAATGTTGCCGTGAGGTAACAATCAAATAATAAATATGGCAAATATTGTAGCAATTGTTGGAAGACCGAATGTCGGTAAATCCACATTATATAACCGTTTGACGGAGAGTCGGAAGGCGATCGTTGATGACTTCAGTGGCGTAACGCGCGACCGTCATTATGGCCAGGCGGAATGGGTAGGAAAGCGGTTCACCGTAATTGATACGGGTGGTTTCGTGCATGGCTCGGACGATGTGTTCGAAGCAGCGATCCGTGATCAGGTATTGATCGCTATCGATGAAGCTTCCGCCATCTTATTTGTGGTGGATGCCACAACAGGAATCACCGATTTGGATGATGAAATTGCCGATGTGCTTAGACGCAGCAGCAAACCTGTTTTTGTGGTTGCCAATAAGGTTGATAGTGCAAAACAAACCCACGATACCCACGAATTCTATTCTTTGGGATTGGGTGAAGTCTATAATATTTCCTCCATGACCGGTTCGGGTACAGGAGAGTTATTGGATGAATTGGTAAAAGAGCTCGATGTAGAGGATGAGGAAGAAGAAGAATTGCCAAAATTCACGATCGTAGGTCGTCCGAATGTGGGTAAATCTTCCTTGACCAATGCTTTATTGGGTGAAGAGAGAAATATTGTAACTCCTATTGCTGGAACAACCCGCGATTCGATCCGTATTCATTATAACCAATTTGGGCATGAGTTCCTATTGGTAGATACAGCAGGTCTTCGCCGTAAATCAAAGGTAAACGAGGATATCGAGTTCTACTCGGTAATGCGTACCATTAAAGCCTTGGAAGATTCGGATGTCGTGATCTTGATGATCGACGCCAAGGATGGTATCGAGGCTCAGGATATTAATATCTTCCACTTGGCAGAAAAAAACAAAAAGGGTATCGTACTTTTGGTGAACAAATGGGACACGGTAGAGAAAGACCATAAAACCGCAAAAGCTTTTGAAGATACCATCAAGAGCAAGATTGCACCTTTCACGGATGTTCCGATCATCTTTACTTCCGTAACAGAGAAACAACGTATTTTCAAAGCGGTGGAAACAGCGATGGAAGTCTATGAGAACAAAACCAAGAAAATCCCTACTTCGAAATTGAATGATGTGATGTTGGAGATCATTGAAAAATATCCACCTCCAGCAACAAAAGGAAAATACATCAAGATTAAATATGTAACGCAGTTGCCAGGCAGATCACCTATGTTTGCCTTCTTCTGTAACTTACCGCAGTACATCAAAGATCCATACAAACGTTTTATTGAAAACAAATTGCGGGAGAACTTTGATTTCAGCGGTGTGCCGATCCAAATATTCTTTAGACAAAAATAATAGCAGCAACAATTCATTATGGAGCATAATCTTGTATTATACAATACCCTTACGCGCAAGAAAGAGAAATTTGTGCCTATCCATCCCAATTTGGTTGGTATGTATGTTTGTGGCCCCACTGTTTACAGTGATGTTCACTTAGGGAATTGTAGGACTTTTGTTTCCTTTGATTTGATCTTCCGTTATTTGGTCCATTTGGGCTATAAGGTACGTTATGTACGCAACATTACCGACGCGGGTCACCTGGAAGGGGACAATGACGAAGGGGATGATAAATTTGCTAAAAAGGCTAAATTGGAGCAATTGGAACCCATGGAGATTGTTCAAAAATACACCTTGGGTTTCCATGATGTGCTCCGCATGTTCAATACCATACCGCCAAGCATAGAACCCACTGCTACAGGACATATTTCTGAGCAGATTGAAATGGTTCAGGAAATCATGAAAAACGGCTTTGCCTATGAAGTGAATGGTACCGTGTATTTTGACGTGGATAAATACGTTAAAGAATATAACTATACGATCTTGACCAACCGTAACCTGGAAGACATGCTGAACAATACTCGTGAACTGGGTGGGCAGGATGAGAAAAAAGGTAGGTTGGATTTTGCCTTATGGATCAAGGCTAAACCGGAGCATATCATGCGTTGGCCATCGCCTTGGGGTGTAGGCTTTCCGGGCTGGCATATTGAATGTTCGGCCATGAGCAGAAAGTATCTGGGTGACCAATTCGATATCCACGGAGGTGGTATGGATTTGGCCGCCACCCATCATACCAATGAAATTGCGCAATCTGAAGCTTGTAACCATACTACACCTGCCAAATATTGGATGCATACCAATATGTTGACCGTCAATGGTGCAAGGATGTCCAAATCTGCAGGCAATGGCTTTCTTCCGGGGGAATTGTTTACTGGGAATCATCCTTTATTGAATAGGGGATACTCGCCAATGGCTGTCAGGTTCTTTATGTTGCAGGCGCATTACCGGAGTACATTGGATTTCTCCAATGAAGCTTTGGATGCTGCAGATAAAGGCTATAAACGGTTGATATCTGCCATTGCGCTTTTGGATAAGATTGCGGTATCCGGAAAGTCCAATTTTGGAAATCTGGAGGAAATCAAAGCAAGATCTTATGCCGCGATGGATGATGACTTCAATAGCCCTGTACTGATTGCAGAGTTGTTTGAGGTGGTTCGTATCATCAATTCGCTTTACGATGGCAAACTGACGATCACAGCAGCCGATTTAGAAGCATTGAAAGGCTATGTGTCGGATTTTGTTTTCGATATTTTGGGCTTGAAAGATGATCAGGTTGGAAATGTGGACAATATGGACGATCTGATGCAGATCCTTATTGGAATCCGCAATGAAGCTAAGAAAAACAAAGATTTTGTGACTTCGGATAGTATCCGCGAGAAGCTTACGGAAATAGGTATTCAGCTCAAGGACAGCAAGGAAGGAACACTTTGGAATAAGATTTGATTAGATAGCAGAAATTATATCGAATGATCTATAAAAAAGGCTTATCAATACTAGCCGCTGCCTTGGTTTCCGTTTCTGCTTTTGCCCAGATGCCTGAGAAGGTTGGGGGCTTGTTGAACGTGGATAAAACCGCAGCAAACATATCAAAATCAGAGGGTCCACATGCTGGATTCAAATATATGGTAGATAAACAGTCTACCTTTTATGTGCCCTCTCCTGTGAATGCCGTTAATTATTTGGATAATAGACCTAATATTCCCGATCTGTTGACCTGGGAGCCGAATCTGGTTTTGGTATCCCGTAGTTTGGACTGGGGAGTGACCTCAGGCCCTATGGAATTTCAAAAAGTGGGGTCGCCAAAAAGATTTGGTCAATACCTTTCGGTATGGCGCAGGGATAAAAAAGGGAACTGGAAGATCCATTTACGTACAGAGGTAGATAACTTTGGAAAGAAAAAATCTGAAGGTTTGGAATATTACGAACCGGATAGCAAGAATTACCTGAAACACCGTTCGGAGAAGAGATTACAGCAGCGTGAGGAAGTCGTTTTCCAAACGGATGAGTTATTCTCTACCATCTTGAAAGCAGATACTAGGACGGGTTATAAAGAGTTCTTGGCGGATGATGCTCGTTTTTATTTTCCTTGGAAGGATGAGATTGAAGGCAGGGATAAGGTTCTTGACTTTTTGAAAAAGGAGCGGATTGAGATCGATACGGAGCCAACGGAGGTAGGACGTGCTTATAGTGGTGAGTTTGCTTATACGCTAGGAACGGCTACTGTAGGGATGAAGGATAAGGTGGTTAAGTTTAGTTATATCCGGATCTGGCAATTGAAAGATGATTTCAATTGGAAGGTTATTCTGGAAATGATGTGGGAAAGGTAGAAATTGGATTGTTTTAAAGCGTTGAGCTTTAGAACGTGATAGCTATAAAGGGTGATTACTATAAAACGTAATTGCTATAAAGCGTCATTGCGAGGAACGAAGCAATCTTTCGATAAGTGTAAAGATTGCTTCGTTCCTCGCAATGACGCGTTTTTATCTAATGTCTATAATCTAATATCTATTATCTATCATCTAACATCTCACTGCGCAGCAGTCACCGCTACATCCTCTAAATTACTCTTCGAAAAGATCTTCAGTTCATCACAAGAACCAAAATCCTCATTGATCTGTACAAACGTAGTTTTTGTTTTCTTCTCAAACCACTCACTCATTTTACGGCGGGTTTTATCCTCTTGCGCATAAAACTGAATAGTTGCAAAATCCTGCTCTAAGCTTGCACGGTGTGGCGGGATACGCGTCTTCAAATAATTGAATTTATAACCTATCTTTCCAGTTCTAGGATCCTGGTATTGATAGGATTCTGTATATTCTCCAGGTTGGATCGGGTCAATAGCAACGAATACCTCTTTCTCCAAATTCTCAACAGCAATAATAGTCGAACGGTTTTCAGATCTTGGATCGATAACCATACCTCCTGTAAATTTCGTTTCTTTATTATCCGAATATCTAGATGCAGCCGCACTAAAGCTCATCTTACCTGTTTTAACCAAATTCAAAACAGAATCCAACTTGGTTTTCGCACGATCTAAACTTGCCTGCGTAGGCTGGGTAAGGATCAAGACATGGCGCACATTAACATCCTCTCCACGGCGTTGTAATACCTGCAAGAAGTGGAATCCATATTCCGTTTCGAATACCGGTGAAATCTCGCCCTCTTTTAATTTAAAAGCCATTGCGGAGAACTCCTTCACATAATTCGTTCTAGGTGCAAAACCTAATTCACCACCTCTTTTTGCAGATTCCTTATCTTCTGAATAAAAACGTGCTACCGTACCGAAATCGGTACCATCCAATACCTGTTGGCGGTATTTTTCTGCACGCTCCTTAAATACATTCTTCTCGTCTTTGGTCAATTCCGGTTCAATGGTAATCTCACCAATTTCTACCTGGGTACTGATGTTTGGAACTTCATTTTCTGCCAAGGATTCGAAATATTTTTTAACTTCCAATGGAGTGATCGTGATCTTTTGGATCAAGGAACGTTGGAATTTTTGCGCTTTTAATTGTTCCGCAACTACTGGACGCATTTCTTCCTTATACTGTAAGATCGAACGTTTCAAGAAAGCCTCTACACGCTCCTGACCTCCACCTTGAGCAATCATTCCACGCATACGGGAGTTTAGGTCATCATCTACTTCTGATTCGGTTACTTCTACCGAGTCAATGGCCGCTTGTTGAGCCAACAGCTTCGTGATGATCAATTGCTGTAAGAATCTACATTTGATATCAGGAGCAGGTTCCCCACGATTAAGCAGGTATTGGGCGTATTGAGCTTCTACCTCTGATTGTAGGATTACTCCCGAACCAACAGTAGCCACTACGCGATCAATAAGTTTTTCTTGTGCACTTACCTGTATGGAACATACGGTAAGTATTAATATAATAATCTTTGAAAGGTTTTTCATTCTGTTTTAACGCGCTATTCCGATAGTCTTTTGGCAAAAATATTAAATATTATGCCTTTTTTAATACATTTACGAATGAAATAAAATAATAATCTATTTCAACCGCTTCTTAATTCCGCTAAAATAGCGAAACAGTCTTACAATAAACTTGATTTAACCATATTTAACAGATGATTAAAAGATATTTTTCAGTTGCCTTAATCCTTATGACAGTGGTAGTTACAGAAATTAAAGCGCAAAAAATCCCCTTATATATTGGAACTTATACCGAAAAAGGAGGGAGTAAAGGGATTTATACTTTTTCCTTTGATACCGAAACAGCAGATGTAACGTTGTTGTCAGAGACGGAAACCCCTTCACCATCTTTTATTGCACGTAAAAACGAGCTTTTACTTGCTGTTAATGAATTGACAGATGGTAATCAATCCATATCGGCTTTTCAGATAGAAGGGGACAAGTTGAAATTCCTCAATAAATTGGCCACAACAGGTTCAGCGCCCTGTCATGTGTTGTTGGATCCCAAAGGTAAATATGCCATAGTCTCCAATTATTTAGGCGGAACATTGGATATCTATGGTATTGATCCTCAAAAGGGTTTATTAGGGCATGAAGGAAATGTAAAATTCGAAGGGTCCGGGCCGAATAAGAAGCGTCAGGATGCACCACATATACATTCCACATTTTTTGGAAAAGACAATCATGTCTATGTTTCTGATTTGGGGTCGGACCAGATCTATGAATTCCAGGTACAGAAGAAAGATGGAAAACATGCCTTGAATTTAGCATCGATCATTAAAACTCCTGCAGGTGCTGGACCACGTCATTTGGCTTTTCATCCGAAAAAGAAGATTATTTACGCCATTATGGAAATGACAGCTGATGTGCTGGTCTATGAAAAAGAAAATGATATTTGGGTCGAAAAACAACGATTGAACATGAATGCGCAAGGCTTTTCTGGAAACAGTGGAGCAGCGGATATCAAGGTTTCCAAGGATGGTCGATTTGTATATGCTACGGATCGGGTGGATGCGAATAGCATTGCTAGCTTTAAGGTGCTTAGAGATGGAACATTGGAGAAAATCCAGGTACAATCCGTATTGGGCAAAGGGCCGAGAAACTTTAATTTTTCACATGATGAAAAGTTTGTGCTCGTTGGAAACCAACTAAGTAATGAAGTGGTAATCTTCAAAAGGAATAAAAAAACAGGACTATTAACAGATTCTGGCAAACGCATCAATGCATTTAAACCCGTTTGTCTGATATTTTAACCTGATATTTTAATCCGTTGCATCATCCGAATGCGCGATGTTCTCTTTTGCATGTGGCTGTGCTTTTTCCGGATCACTTTCTAAACAATGTGTTTCCTTGTTGTACATGCCTTTAAGTTGATCGACCACCGTGCCTTTCCATAATGGGGTACCGGTAAAATAGGCTGCTTTGGCTATCATATGGGCCGCAATTGGGGCAGTAAGGATCAGGAAGAAGATAATGGCAATGGACTTGGTGGTTACCGAAACATCACCAGGGAACATAATAGCCGCACAGATCAACAATAGTCCAACCCCTAAGGTGGATGCTTTTACCGTTACGGATAGGCGTAGGTAAAAATCAGGCATCCGTAGAACGCCGATGGAGGCAAACAGGATACTCAATGCACCTACGGTGCTTAATATGGCTAGAATAATATCAATCATCTTGTTGTTTTTCAATGTAATAAGAAAAGGCGATAGTACCTAAGAAAGCGATCAGTGCTAATATGATCGCCACATCCAATAGCACATCCTGTTCCTGTCGGATGCTGTAGACGGTGATGATTCCAATCCC
>Ga0308157_10002002_pt1 | contig 36728 bp, 35 predicted proteins | sample PhyBR1_FD_201035 | JGI IMG/M metagenome (GOLD analysis project Ga0308157, IMG submission 201035) | Phyllosphere microbial communities from UC Gill Tract Community Farm, Albany, California, United States - DLSLB.R1 | ecosystem: Host-associated > Plants > Phyllosphere > Unclassified | place: USA... | reverse complement strand
TTTTCTTGCATTTTCCTTTTTCCTGCTACAGCCCTATCGTTTTAATTAGTATTAGGATAGGACATATTTCGAGGGCGCAAAAGTACAAAATTAAATGCATTCTAGAAAACTTATTGTTAGAAAGTATTGTTATACCAGCCCTTAACAGTTGGAATGCAAAAATAATGCCTAACAGTAAGAACGCCAACCCAATATATACTTCGCCGTATTTAAGCGGAGTAAGTGCAAATGCGATTACAAGGGGGATAAAAAGCAGCGATGCGTTAAAATAACTGAGATACAATATGGAGATATATTCGCCCACAGGTTTCTGTACATTAAACAGATAACCCAGGAAACGCAGGATAACCAGCTTCAGTGCATAAAACACAATAATGGTAATGGAGATGCTAAAGAAAAATTTAAAGCCATCTTTAGCCTGATACATATCATTCCACTGGGCCACAAGAAAAAAGAACATGCCGAATACAAACCCAAATTGCACAAAAAGCAGCAAAAACGGCCACGAACTAAACAGGTTATCCTCTTTATTAATGTTGTTTAAAATCCGGTTACTAAAAAATGATTGTACGATAGCTGATAATTGTTTGGAAAACGCATTTTTTAATACCGCAAAAATAATGAGCATGCCGAAAATAAACCCCAGCAGCCCCACGTTTCCTTTGGGAATTTTTGTACCTAGCTGATAGGGATTTGCCTTTTTCTTAAAGTGCTGATATTTTTTTTGCCAGGCCAGCAAATCCAGTTTTGGAAAAAGGAATTCCTTTTCAATAGTATCCGTAAGGGCGTTTTTATTAATCTGACTATCAGCCAATACCCAGGTATGACGCATAATGGAATCGGTTACAAAGCGCTGTCTGGCCAGCGTAGCCGAATCAGGCCGATACCTCCTGTATTGAACCTGATTTACAACAGCACTATCTGCTTGTACAGGAATTTGCTGCGCTGCAACAAAAATTGCAGAACATAAAAACGCAAACAAAATGAAAATAAATTTCGGCATGCTGTAAATCAAAACTTAAGGATGCAAAAGTAGTTGAATAATCATGGTTTACCTAAAGAAAATAATTGGTTTAACGAATAAAAAGCGTAAAACCATATGAAAACGATTTCATTTTACAATTGACAAGCCATCCAAATATGACACAAAAGCAAAACTAACTTCATTATCTTTGCAGTAATGTCTGGTATCTACATCCATATTCCTTTCTGTAAAAAGGCCTGTCACTACTGCGATTTTCATTTCAGCACATCACTAAAATATGCCGATGAAATGGTTGAAGCCATCTGCAAGGAAATTAACCTAAAGAAAGATCGCATCAGCGGACAGGTAGGCAGCATCTATCTGGGCGGAGGCACCCCTTCCATCCTATCGCAATCCGCACTTCAAAAAATTTTCGATACCATTAATCACAATTTTTCAGTCGATGCAGATGCAGAAATTACTATTGAAACCAATCCTGACGATTTATCTGCCCAAAAGCTAAAAGAATTGAAACAATTGCCGGTTAACCGCTTTAGCGTGGGTATACAATCGTTTTTCGATGAAGATTTGATCTGGATGAACCGTGCTCACAAAGCCATGGAAGCTGAAGATTGCATCAGAAGAAGTCAGGATTCAGGATTTGAGAACCTTACACTTGATTTAATTTATGGTTACCCACATTTAACCGACCAGAAATGGATAAGCAACATTCAAAAAGCCGTTGAACTGGAGGTTCCACATATTTCAGCTTATGCCTTAACTGTTGAACCGCGGACGGCACTAGCCCATGCCATTAAAAACAAAAAACAGGAACCGGTAAGCGATAATCAAAGTGCAGCCCAATTTTTAATTTTGATGGATAAACTGGTTAAAGCCGGATTTGAACATTACGAAATCTCAAATTTTGCTAAACCTGGCCAATATGCGGTACACAATACCAACTACTGGAGAGGTGTTGATTATATTGGTATTGGCCCATCGGCGCATGGTTTTGACGGACAAAACCGCTATATGAACCCGGCGAATAATGCTTTATTTATTGAAACACTGGCAGCTAACAAACTCCCTGAAATTATAGAAGAACTAAGCTTAAATGACAGGTTTAATGAATATATGATGACCTCGTTACGGACCATGTGGGGAACCGATCTTGAAAAAATAAATGCTGATTTTGGAAAAGATTTTTTAGAAGAAACGTTATACAACCTTAAAAATTTAGCTGGTAAAGATTGGCTGGTAAGCGAAGGGGATAAAATTCGTTTAACAGAAACCGGGAAACTCTTTGCCGACCACATTGCTTCGGAATTATTTATAGTAGAAAGTTAAAAAAGTATAGTCGGATTTTCAATATTTTATAGCAGAAGCATTAATTTCATCATTCTCCAACTCAATAATTTAAAAATATATGTCAAAAATTGTATGGATTACAGGTGCATCATCTGGTATTGGCGAAGCACTGGTTTACGCATATTTTAAAGCAGGTTATAAACTGATTATTTCGGGAAGAAACCGTGACGAATTGTTCCGCGTAAAAGGAAGCTGCCAAAACTCGTTTAATGTGCATGTGTTACCATTCGATTTAAGCGAAACCCAGACCCTGAAAAGCAAAGCTGCCGATGCCATCCGTATTTTTGGAAAAATAGACCTATTGATCAATAGTGGAGGTGTAAGTCAGCGCGGGCTGGCATTAGAAACCACCCTGCAAACCGAACAACACATCATGGATACCAATTTTTGGGGAACGGTACAATTGAGCAAGGCTGTTTTACCATCGATGATTGCCAATGGTGGCGGACAAATTGTGGTTATTAGTAGTCTGGTTGGTAAATTCGGAACAAAACTGCGTTCGGCATACTCAGCTTCCAAACATGCACTCCATGGTTATTTTGATTCACTCCGTTCAGAAGTGTACGATAAAAACATCGATATCACCATTATTTGTCCAGGTTTCATTAAAACCAATGTAACCTACAATGCACTTACCGGAAACGGAAACCCACTAAACCTAATGGGTGATGCGCACGAAAATGCGATGACTCCTACTGAGTGCGCCAAACAAATTACGGAAGCCATCCGTAATAAAAAAGAAGAGGTTTACATTGGAGGCAAAGAGACGAAGGCCGTACTATTAAAGCGTTTTTTTCCTAAGTTTTTTTCAAAAAAAATAAAGACAGCCAAAGTAAATTAAGGATAAGGTTTCAGGTCAGTTTCTGATTAAAAAATACTGTAAGCTTAGTAAAATTTAAAATGTACCGAGTTATCCCTGCAGCATTTCAACCCTAAAAAGAATAACTTTAATTAGCTCAAAACCAATTGATTAAACTTTTATTTTCATTTCTAAAAACCAAGTATCTATAAGCCATCGTAAATGGAGTCAAACAACAGAAACTTAAAAAATAGAAATAATGAAAAAATTAATCTTATCCGTATTTGCTGTTATGATGATGGCTTCTATAACACAGGTTTACGCTCAAAAAAATCCGATGGTAGGAGGAGCAGCAATGTACCCCACCAAAGATATTGTAGATAATGCAGTGAATTCAAAAGACCACACCACCTTGGTAGCTGCAGTTAAAGCAGCTGGTTTAGTTGAGACTTTAAAAAGTGCTGGTCCTTTTACTGTTTTTGCCCCAACAAATGCAGCTTTTGAAAAACTTCCTGCCGGTACAGTAGAAACTTTGGTAAAACCAGAAAACAAAGCGACACTTACCAGCATTTTAACTTACCATGTTGTTGCAGGTAAAATGGATAGCAAAGCCATTGCAAAAGCAATTAAAGCAGGAGGTGGCAAAGCAGAACTGACAACAGTTCAGGGCGGTAAACTTTGGGCCTGGATGGATGGTAAAAAATTGGTTTTAAAAGACGAAAAAGGAGGTATGAGCACCGTAATCATAGCAGATGTTTACCAAAAAAACGGGGTTATACACGTAGTTGATACCGTTTTAATGCCTAAATAGTATTTTTAAATCCTTATAATCAACGTAAACGATCTGGCTGCTGTCAGATCGTTTTTATTATAAAACCATTACGTGCTGTATAACGCATATCATTCAAACCGAAAATTATGCTTATTAACTTCGCGCGCTGTACTTCTAAAACAGCGTTTTTGCATATAAACATTTTTTATTCAGCTTCTGGTTCGGCAATAAGCTAGCCTTGTTTGGTTAGCATCACCATTATGCTTGAAAATTATGGCTTAAAAATGACTGGCCTCGCTCAAAAAAAGCTGTCAGCCTACAGTAAAAGCTTGTATAACTTAACCTTAGAGCGTAAATTTGCCGGCTTAAGCAGAGTAAAGAAAGAATAAAAATAAACGATTAAATCAGGATAATGGAGTTTATATTCATAATCCGGATACCAATTCAGATATGCATCCAAATATTATAAAAATACAAGAAAAAATTGAGCCTTTAAGGCAGGAAATAATTAACCATAAAGTGTACACCGCCATAAGCGAGCTCGAAGATCTGCAGATTTTTATGGAGCACCATATTTTTGCGGTGTGGGATTTTATGTCGCTGCTTAAAGCTTTACAAATTAATTTAACTTGTACAACCTTACCTTGGTTCCCGGTTGGCGATCCGGTTACCAGGCAGTTAATCAATGAAATTGTAGCAGGCGAAGAATCAGATGTAGATGCAGATGGCCATATCAAAAGTCATTTCGAGCTTTATTTAGATGCCATGGAGCAATGTGGTGCCAATACTAAACCTATAAACACTTTTATAAGCGCATTGCAAAACGGTAAAAGTTTTGATGAAGCCTTCGAAATTGCCGGAGTACCTTTTGCCGCAAAAGATTTTGTTAATGCGACATTCGAAACCATAAACAGTGGCCAAACACATTTACAGGCTGCAAGTTTTACCTTTGGCCGGGAAGACCTGATTCCAAACATGTTTTTTAGCATGGTTAACGATTTAAACAGTACCCAGCCCGATCAGGTTTCTATTTTTAAATACTATTTAGAACGCCACATTGAGGTTGATGGTGACCACCATAGTCATTTAGCCCTATCCATGACCGAAAAGCTATGTGAGAAAGACGAGACCTTTTGGGCTGAAGCGGAGGCTACAACTAAACTGGCCCTGCAAAAAAGAATAGATCTCTGGAATGCTGCTTATAATGAAATTGTAAAGCAAAAAGTTGAAGCCCTTTAATAAATTGTTAAGGATTTACTAATTTAGATTACGTGATTTTAGTCACATTTACTTGCGGACATCAATTTTCTAAAATAAAATTTACACATTTGTTGTTCGGCACAAATAACCGATTTTAAGCGCATGAGTTTCATTTTAAAACCTGTTGACATCGTAGAGAGCATCACTCCCGAAGATTTTAAGAAAAATTATCTGAAAACTAAACGTCCTTTAGTGATCAGGGGCCTTACTAAAGACTGGCCTGCCAGAGAAAAATGGACTACTGAATATTTAAAAGAAGTTGGTGGCGACCTGGAAGTTCCGTTGTACGATAATTCTAAAGCCGACCCATCGAAACCGATAAATGCTGCTACTGCACATATGAAATTTGGCGATTATCTTGATTTGATCAAACGCGAGCCAACAGAATTGAGGATTTTCTTCTTTAATTTGTTTAAAAAAGTGCCTAGCTTAATAGATGATGTTAAAATTCCAAAAGACCTTATGGGCGGTTTTATTGAAAGCATGCCAGCCATGTTTTTTGGCGGCTCAAATTCGGTAACTTTCCTGCATTACGATATTGATTTACCACATATTTTCCATACCCATTTTGGAGGCAGAAAGCACATCATCTTATTTGATTATAAGTGGAAGGACAGGTTATACTGCTTGCCGAACGCTACCTATGCCCTGGAAGATTATGATGTAGCCAATCCTGACTTCGAAAAATTTCCGGCCTTAAAAGGTGTAGAGGGATATGAAGTTTTCCTGGAGCATGGTGATACTTTGTTTATGCCAACCGGCATGTGGCACTGGATGAAGTACGTAGATGGCTCTTTCTCGTTAAGCTTACGTGCATGGGATCAATCGATTAGCCGTAAGGTGGCCAGCGTCTGGAGTTTATTTACACACGGAGCGGTAGACAGTTTGATTAAAATGGCCTTTAAAGAAAAATATGCCAACTGGAGAGAAAAAAGAGCGGTAAAAATTGCTGAAAGAGCTCTAGCCAAAGGCAGACCATAAAATTATTGAAAAAGTACAATACAACGGGGCATCATTTACGGTAGCCCCGTTTTTGTTATTATTGCGTTCAAAATTTCACTAGAATCCCAAATCAAATGGAAACCAAAATACTAACCGAAAAACAAAAAATGCTGGCTGGTAAAGCTTACAAAGCGGGGGATACTGAACTATCAAAAGAAAGATTAAAAGCCCGTGAAATTGTTTTCGAATTTAATAACCTCGCCCCTAAATTCATCAAGCAGCGCAAGGAGCTTTTAAAAAGACTTTTTGGTAAAACAGAAAGAATGTTTTACGTAGAACCGCCTTTCCGTTGCGATTATGGTTACAATATTGAAATTGGAGATAACTTTTATGCCAACTTTAACCTGGTTATTTTAGATTGTGCCAAAGTAAGTATCGGCAGTAACGTTTTTATTGCACCAAATGTGGCGATTTACACTGCCGGACATCCCATACATGCGCACTTACGCGATCAGGAATATGAGTGGGCACAAGAAATCACCATTGGCAACAGCGTATGGATTGGCGGTAATGCTGTAATTAACCCGGGTGTAAAAATTGGTTCGAATGTAGTAATTGGTTCGGGAAGTGTAGTAACAAGAGATATACCCGATAATGTTTTTGCAGCGGGTAATCCTTGCAAGGTAATCCGCCAGTTAACAGACGCTGACAAGGATTTTTATTACAGGGATTTTAAATTGGAAGCCTGATTTAAACATACTCCCCTTTTTGAAACGGGAAGGTGCAGGAAAGTGATCAAGGCATGTCTCAACAATTCCCGTTACACGGATAACGATAAAAAATCGTACTTATACTTTTCATCTTGGCTCAACTGCTATGATCAGCAACTACTTTCCACTCGCCATTTATTTTTTTAATGAGTAAGGTAAAATAACCTTTCAGCTCATCTTTCTCACGTTTTACATTCCAACTACCCAATACAAAGGCCAGGTTGGGTTTCAGAAAATCGACTTTTTTAATGCCGAATACCAGAAAGCCCATAGCTGATTTATCAGGATAACCTTTTTTATAATTATCGAGTGTTTTCTGCCAGCCGTAAGTCGGTCCGTTTTTACCCACAAAAAGTAAACTATCTGATTTTTCGTAGCCTTGCATAAAAGCTTCTACATCGCCTTTATTCCAATCAGTACGCTGCTTTTCCAGCAAATTAAGTATGGCCTGTTTATCTTTTGCGCTTTGGGCAAAGCTTCCAAAAGAAATTAACAACAAAGCTGCAAGAAGTATTTTTTTCATGGCTGTGGGCTAGTTAAGGTAAAACTTAAAGGTAAGAAACAAATTATTTTGTTCCATCACTAAAAATTGTTTATTTACAGCTTTATACCATCTATCATGCAAAATAAAGTAATTACAATTGGTGAAATACTCTGGGATGTTTTTCCTGAGGGAAAGAAGGCGGGAGGTTCGAGTATGAATGTTGCGCTTAACCTGCATAAACAAAACATAACAAGCAGCTTTATTAGCGCTGTTGGTAACGACAATAATGGCCATGAATTACTGGATTTTTTAAACAGCAATCATTTTCCGACAAATCTGATTCAGGTAAATACCGAATTACCAACCAGTACGGTAGTAGTGCAGCTTGATGCAAACCACCAGGCTACCTATACGATTAAACAGCCTGTTGCCTGGGATGATATCCAACTAACCAACGAAAATATTGCAGCCGTGAAACAGGCAGATGCGCTGGTATACTGCAGTTTAACCTGCCGTGATGAGCGTTCTAAAAAAACAATCATGGATTTACTCGAAAATGCTAAAATCAAGATTTTTGATATCAATCTGAGAAGTCCATTTTATGAAAAAGACTTAATTGGCAATCTTTTAAACTATGCTGATATCTTAAAAATAAACGAAGATGAAATTGTTTGGGTAAAAGATACTTTCGGCTTAACCGGTAACACCGACGAACAGTTGCTTAAACAACTGGCCAATCAGTTTAACATCGGCATTATTTGCTTAACACTGGGGGATAAAGGTGCCTGCGTTTTAAAAGAAGGAAAACTGTTTAAACACTCCGGATATAAAGTACAGGTTGCCGATACCGTTGGTGCAGGCGATGCTTTTCTGGCGACTTTTATTGCCTGCTACCTGCAAGGTTACCCTATGGAAACCACTTTAGATAACGCCTGTAAAGTGGGAGCTTTTGTGGCTTCTCAGGTTGGGGCTAACCCCGATTATAATAAAAAGATTTACCACATGTCACTTTAAGCATGAGATCTAAACCGTGGTAATTACTTTAGGGATTGTAAGGGCTTGGTGCGGGTTTTTATCCGATATCGGAGCATCGCTCTGAAAAGCCCACCCCTTGCCTGGCCCGGGTAACGCCCAACTTAGACTGATAGTTTACAGTTGGTATTTTTCGGCTTTATTTGCTCTCTACTTGGGTCTTTCTGCCCCTCCTAAATATGACACCCCGCTTAAATTAATGCAAAGCGAAACTTTTATCTTCGATAATCCGTTTATAAAAGCACATGAGAGGTTTTCGTTTTTCTGATTACAAGCCCGGCAATACGCCAAAAGGTGGCTTTGATGAATTGTTAAAGTTATTTAGCGAGCTGCTCAATTATACCGCCGGAGATGCAACTGAAGCATTAAGCTGGCTAAATGAACTCGACAAACAATATAAGCTAACCAATAACGATTATGGAATTGGTAATTTTATAGATGATTTGAAAGACAAAGGTTACCTGACAGAAGATAACCAATCAGGAGAGTTTAAAATTACCGCCAAAACCGAGCAAACCATCCGCAAATCGGCATTGGATGAAATTTTCGGGAAGCTGAAAAAAAGTGGTCGTGGTAGCCACAACAGCAACCAATCTGGCATTGGTGAGGAGAAAAATGCAGACAGACGTGAATATAATTTTGGTGATAGCCTAGACCAGATCGATATTACTGCTTCGATACAAAATGCTCAGATTAATCATGGGATTGGCGATTTTACACTCACCGACCGCGATTTAGAAGTGGAAGAAAAAGATTTTAAAACCCTTACTTCTACCGTACTGATGATTGATATTTCGCACTCAATGATTTTATATGGCGAAGACAGGATTACCCCTGCAAAAAAAGTAGCCATGGCGCTTGCTGAGCTGATTAAAACAAAATATCCTAAAGATACTTTAGATATTGTGGTTTTCGGTAATGATGCCTGGCCCATTACAGTGAAAGATTTGCCATACTTACAGGTTGGGCCTTACCACACCAATACCTATGCGGGTTTAGAACTTGCCGCAGATTTACTTCGCAGAAGGAAAACGCATAACAAGCAGATTTTCATGATTACAGATGGTAAACCTACCTGTTTAAAAGAAAATGGCAAATATTACAAAAACAGCATGGGACTGGATAGAAAAGTAATTAACAAAACGTTGAATATGGCCGCACAATGCAAGCGGTTAAAAATACCAATTACTACTTTTATGATTGCCAAAGACCCTTACCTGCAGCAGTTTGTACGCCAGTTTACCGAAATAAATGGTGGCAGGGCATTCTACAGCTCGTTAACCGGCTTAGGCGAATACATTTTTGAAGATTACATTAAAAACAGACGTAAAACAGTTAAGTAGTTGTATGTCCTTAGTCCGCAGCAGAAAGATATAGCGCCCTTGAAGTTGCTTGAAATTTTATACTGCTGACTTTAAGAACCCGTACTTAACGCTAATCCTTTTTAAGAAATGCAAAATACTACATTAGGCCAGTTAAAGGCCAGTAAATATAAATCAAGAAGCGTTAAAGAAGAATTAAGGGAAAACCTGATTAAAGTTCTCCGCGATAAGAAAACTGAGTTTGAAGGCATTATTGGTTATGATGAAACGGTAATCCCTGAATTGCAAACCGCTATTTTATCGCGCCATAATATTTTACTTTTGGGCTTACGCGGACAGGCCAAAACACGAATTGCCCGTTTAATGGTTAATTTATTAGATGAATACGTGCCCTATGTTGCAGGGAGTGAAATTTTCGACGATCCGCTGAACCCGATTTCATGGTATGCCAAAAATGAAATTGCCACCAAAGGCGATGCTACCGAAATTGCCTGGTTACACCGCAGCGAACGTTACACCGAAAAGCTAGCTACCCCCGATGTTACAGTTGCCGATTTAATTGGCGACATTGATCCGATAAAAGCCGCAACTTTAAAGCTAACTTACAACGATGAAAGGGTGATCCACTTTGGCTTAATTCCGCGTGCACACCGAAGCATTTTTGTAATTAACGAATTACCTGATTTACAGGCCCGCATCCAGGTAGCGTTATTTAACATGTTGCAGGAAAAAGATATCCAGATTCGTGGTTTTAAATTACGTTTACCCTTAGATATCCAGTTTGTATTTACTGCAAATCCGGAAGATTACACCAACCGTGGGAGCATTGTTACCCCGTTAAAAGACAGGATAGAAAGCCAGATTTTAACCCACTATCCAAAAAGCATCGAAATTTCTCGCAAAATCACTTTTCAGGAGGCTAAATTAACAGCCGAACAGAAAACCAATATAGAAGCCGACGGCCTGCTAAAAGATTTGATTGAACAAATTGCTTTCGAAGCACGTAAAAGTGAATACATTGATCAAAAATCAGGTGTATCGGCCAGGTTAACCATTTCGGCTTACGAAAATCTAATCAGCACAGCCGAAAGAAGAATGTTGGTATCGGGCGAGAAAAACACTTTTGTCCGTTTATCAGATTTAGCTGGCATTATACCGGCCATAACCGGTAAAATAGAACTGGTTTACGAAGGCGAGCTGGAAGGCCCCGCACATGTAGCGACCACTTTAATTGGTAAGTCGGTTAAAACCTTGTTTGCACGCTACTTCCCTGATCCGGAAAAGGCTAAAAAGAGTAAAACAGCAAACCCTTATACTGAAATAACTGAATGGTTTACTGAAGGCAATAATGTAGATGTAACGGATAATTTAACCAATACACAGTATAAAAAAGCTCTGATGCTTGTACCTGGCTTGTATGATACTGTTAAAAAATTCCACCCTAAATTAAGCGAAAACCAAACCTTATTGCTAATGGAATTTGTATTACATGGCTTAGCCGAATATTCGCAACTAAGCAAAAATTACTTAACCGGTGGCTTTGGTTTTAGCGATATGTTTGGCAGTTTATTTAATGCCGAATTTGACGAGGAAGAGGACGAAGACGATTTCAGATAATAACAATTATAATTTCTTTAATTTAGGCAGGCGAAATATCCTGCCTTATTTGTTTAAAAACTTTACCACAAACGTACCAGAAATGGGAAGATTACCTTTTATCATTGCCGCCTGCATTTTTATTATTGCTTTTGATATTTATTGTTTCAAAGCCATTACCGCTGTTTTTAAAAAATGGAAACCCAACACCAAAAAAGTATTTGCGATTGCCTACTGGGGTTATAGTGCCTTACTGATTTTTGGCGTTTTCTGTGGGATTTATCTGAATCTGTTCCTTACCCTACGCGCCATCATTTTAGTTTCTTTCTTTTTAACGCTGGCCTGCAAGCTGGCTATGCTACCTTTCCTGGTTATAGATGATTTGCGGAGGTTATGGATTAAACTAACCGCCAAACAAACAAGTACAGCTGCACCAATTACAACTGCACAAGAAGACGATAAAATTTCGCGTTCGGCATTTTTGGTTAAAGCCGGACTGGTTACTGCGGCCGTTCCTTTAACTTCGTTAAGCTGGGGTATTATTTCCGGTGCATACGATTACCAGGTGCGACGGGTAAATTTAGTATTGCCCAATCTGCCTAAAGCCTTCGACGGCATTACCATGGGCCAGATTTCAGATATTCACTCCGGTAGTTTTTATAACAAAACAGCCGTAAAAGGCGGTGTGGAAATGCTTTTAGCAGAAAAGCCTGATTTTATATTTTTTACAGGCGATCTGGTAAACAATCTCACCAACGAAGTACGCGATTACCAGGATATTTTCTCGAAAGTAAAAGCACCACTGGGTGTTTACTCATCGCTCGGAAACCACGATTATGGCGATTACTATTTTGGCAAGGAATCATCACCAGCCAAAGTAAAAAACCTTAAAGATATGGTTGACGTGCACAAGATTATGGGGTACGACCTGCTGATGAACGATAACCGCAGATTAAAGGTAAATGGCGAAGAAATAGGGATTCTGGGCATCGAAAACTGGGGTATGGGTCGTTTTCCGAAATATGGAAAAATGGAACTGGCGGTTAAAAATACTGACGATTTACCGGTAAAACTTTTACTAAGCCACGATCCGTCACACTGGCGGGGAGAAGTATTGCAAAAATATCCGCAAATTGACGCCATGTTTAGCGGGCATACCCACGGCATGCAGTTTGGACTGAGGTTTAAAGAAATCCAATGGAGTCCCATTCAGTACATCTACAAAGAATGGGCAGGTTTATACCAGGAACAACACCAACAGCTTTACGTGAATGTGGGCTATGGCTTTTTAGGCTATCCGGGCAGGGTTGGGGTTTTACCTGAGATTACCATTTTTACGTTAAAAAGAGCATAGTGAAGAATCCGTCATTTTTGACTGGGTTAGCTAAGTGGAAAAATCTATAAGATAGATTTTTCCACTATGGTCGAAATGACGACCTTGTTTATCCCGCATTAAATCTATAACCCACTCCCCTTACAGTTTGTAATAGCTGTGGGTTATCAGGATTCAATTCTATTTTCTTACGCAGGCGCACGATGTGCATATCCAGTGTTCTGGTATTAACATCAGAGTTATAGCCCCAAACTACCAGCATGAGCTCGTCGCGGTTAATTACTTTACCCGGATTACGTAAGAAGTATAATAAGATGCGGTTCTCTAATATGGTTAATTCTATTTTCTTCCCATCTCTAAATAAGGTATGAATATTAGGATGGTGCTCCATATTACCAAAACGGTGAATTTCGGCCGTGTCTTTATTTACAATAAATTTTACCTTGCTTTCTAACATGGCTACCAAAACATCCATATTAAAAGGTTTGGTGATATAATCAGATGCACCAAAATTGTAGGCATCAATCTTATCAACATCCTGGGCTTTGGCAGTCATCATAATAATCAGGTTTTCGAAACCCTGCTTACGCACATTTTCGCAAACCTCCGCACCCTGTTTGCCTGGCATCATCCAGTCCAACAAAACAATATCAGGCTGATCAGCTAAAATCATTCTTTCACCTGCATCACCATCGTTTGCTTCGAGCACAGTATACCCCTCTGCCTTTAAGCGATGAGCTACAAGAAAGCGAAGATTTTCATCATCTTCTACGATTAATATTTTTACTTCTTTAGACATTTGTATATGTGTTTACATTATAATGTTGAAACGTTGTCATGTTTGAAGGTGAAATTTACATTTCAACCTTTCAATACCTGGCATTTCATTTTTTAATTTAACTATTAAAAGGCAGTACAATTTTAAATTCTGTACCACTCCCTACTTTACTTTTTACTGAGATTTCTCCATCCATAAAGTTAACCAGTTCTTTGCAAAATGCCAAACCAAGGCCTACACTGCCCATTTGATTATATTCGTTCTGAATCCGGAAAAACTTCTTAAAAATATTGTTTAATTCTGAGGCGGCTATTCCAATTCCTTTATCGGTAAACCTGAAAACCAGCACACCTTTAATTAACTTTGCGCTTATGTGCAGTTTCTTCTGATCAGGTTTAGAGTACTTATACGCATTCTCAGCCAGGTTATCGAACAAACTCCCCAACAACACCGGATCGGTAATAAATGTTTTAAAACCCATTACTTCATAGGTCATCTTAAAATCGGGGTGTTTAAGCGTATGCGATTCAATGGTACTTTCAATAAAATCGACAATATTAACTTCTTCCCGGTTTAGTTTAATCGCTTTATTCTCAATTTGTGTAAAGGCCAGCAACTTGTTCATTAAACCGTTTAACTTGTCAGCTTCTTCATCCAAGATTTTACCATAAAGCTGCTGCTCACGCTGACTCAATGCCGGTGCACTTTTAATGTTGTTACCTGCAATTTTGATTACGCTTACCGGTGTTTTAAATTCGTGGGTCAGGTTGTTCACAAAATCGTATTGCAGTTTAAACATCTTGCTGTTGATGTTCAGGTTACGGTAAATTAAAAAAGCAACCAGCAACAGTACGCCATACACCAATAAAAGCACCAATGCTATCGGCATAAAGTAAATAAAAATCTCCTTTTTGATGTAAGATTTAGAAGAAACAAAATATAGTTTAAAATCAGAGAACGCTCCAGGTAATGCAATCTCAGTATTCATATTTTCTTCCGAATTATCAATCGGGTCGTAAGTAAGCGGCTCAATACTGATGTGCTGGTAAAGTAAAGGTCGCGTGTTTACGATTTTGATATGATGTGCATCAAGCTTAAAAACCAATACATCCTGCTGGTATACGGGAGAAGGATTTAACTTGCGCTTCATCATCTCCTTATATACTTTCAGATCCTCCCGGCGCGGGATATTTAAATAGGTAATTTTATTTTCACTCGAATTTACTACCGAGAAATTAGTAAAAAGTTCTTCTTGTGTAGGTACGGCAGCGGTATCCAGCCGATCGACAAAGGTAGCAAGTTTATAAGCCATGGCATTAAAATCATCGCCAACGTTAAAAGAGGCTGGATCTTCTTCCGAGTAAACCTTTATCGAATCGGGATTGATCCCTTTTCCGAACTGATAAATTGACTTCGGCCCAATACCCAGATAATTAGCATTGATACCATCTCTTACCGGTGCTACTTTTACCTCGGTATCGTAAAAAGTTACCCGCGAAATAAACGGATACTTTAACATTACCGTATCAACAAATTTCGAAGCAGTAGAAGAGTCCAGATAACCGCTATAATAAGAAATTTCGGGCATTTTGTTCTGAAAGAAATCATTATAAGGTTTAATACTTTGCTCCAGTACATTTACCTTCTCAGAAACAAAATCATTTTCTATCGATTTCTTGCTGTAGTTAAAGGCCAGAAAAAGCGATAAAATAAAGAGGATTGAAATGAGCACAATAAAGGTTACCCCCAGAGAAAAGTTTTTGCGGTAACCGCTTTTTTTATCTAAGGCCATACCCTATTTCTTACCCAGGTTTTCTTGTAAAAATTCTTCTAAAGCTTTGTACAAAGCAGTTCTTCCTTGCTGGCGTATAACCGGATTAGGCCCCTCTTCTTTTTCGATGTAAGTAACCTGGACGTTTCGTTTTTTTAGCTCCTTAATAAACTGGACCCCTTCGGCTACATTAACGCCCGGGTCTTTCGGATTTTGTGCAATAAAGATCGGCGATTTAAAGCGGTCGGCATGAAAAACAGGCGATGCAAAGCGCATATAATCTGTTTCAGTTACCGGATTGCCTACAATTTCGTAATACATCTGCAGTTTAGCTTTCAAAAAGGGTGGAAAGGTTTTCAGGTAACTAAACAGGTTAATTACACCAGAATTCGATCCGCCACATTTATAAAGATCGGGATTTTTATACAAACAATTTAACGCAATATAGCCTCCAAAGCCATTACCATAAATAGCAATGCGTTTCGGATTGGCAATTTTCTGCGCAATGAGCCATCTGGCCCCGTCGTTTACATCATTTTGTATTTTATCGCCCCATTCTTTAAAGCCTGCAGCATAAAATGATTTGCCATAGCCGGTAGAGCCTCGGTAATTTACCTGCAAAACGGCATAACCACAATTGGCCAAAAACTGTACTTCGGCATTGTAACCCCAGCTATTTCTCGCTTTTGGTCCGTTATGCGGAAAAACGACAACCGGCAAATTAACTGCTTTTTTATCTTTAGGCAAGGTTAAATAACCGTTAATCGTTAAACCGTCTCCGCTTTTAAAACTGATAGGCTTCATGGCACTCATGTCCTCAGGTTTAATAGCGGGACTTACATCAGTCAGTTTTTTAAGCTTATTATCTGCAGCGGTATACAAATAATAGGAGCCAGGGTTTTTATCTGTAAAAGTGCGTATTACAAATACTTTATCATTTCTATCCCTATCTGCAATGATCCACTCCGTACCCGGTAAAAGCTGATCTATTTTTGAATAAGCTAATTTTGTGCTGTCATCAAGGTAATATTTCTCTCTTTTCCAGGTTTCATATGTTGCAAAAAGCATTTTTTTTCTAAAACGCGAGTAAGTGGCATCCACAACATTTAAAGTATCGTTGGCAAAAAGTACCCTTTTTTCCTTTCCGGTAAGCAAATCAAGTTCTACCAGCGCATTTTTATCCCGGTTAACGCTTGAAATGGCATAGAGTCCATGCGATTTGGTTTCTGAAAAGGCAACCGGCTGCAGAGTAGTTTCAAAGTTATTGGAGATTACCGGTCTGAAGGCCTTACCAGCATTTTCACGGTACATTAAAGTTTCATTCACGCCATCACTGGCAATAGCCAGCATCAGTTCTCCCTTGCAATCAGTCATCCAACGACTGAAATTTCCTGGATTTTGAGCCAGAATATCCATGATCCCATTACGTACATTTAAACGGTAAACATCAAAAAGGGTCGAATCGCGTTTATTGGATGAAACAATAATGTATTTATCATCAATCAACTGATCTTCAATTACCCTTAACCTGCTCTTTTCGTTGGTGTATAACTGAACTTGTTTGCTGCCATCTTTATTGATTACAAACAAATCAGATCTACGCTCTTTTGATTCATCTTCTGTGTAATAAATCAGTTCGTTGTTGCTGGTCCAAAAATGAAAACTGATACTCTTGTCATTCAGGTGGGTAAGCTGTAAACTCCTTCCCGTAAGCAGGTCTTCGGCAAAAAGTTCCAGCTTTTTGTTTTGCAGCTTTAGATACGACAGGCTTTTTCCATCAGGAGAGATGCGGTAATAGGCTTTATCCTGTGTTTTAAAAAAATCATCCACAGGTATAGTGCTGTCATTCTTTCCTTTACAGGCAAAAATAAACGCAACCATTAACAATAGAAAAATCCTTTTTAACATAAATAAATCCTCAACGGGACAACAAAAATACGTATCACAACCACTTAACCACGATTTACACCAACAATGTTACCTCCGCCAGCAATAATAAGTTGTGGTTCAATTTAGTATTTATAACATATACACAAAATAAAATACAGGTAACATTTAAAATACGTTTTATAGAAGTTAGTGGTTTAGCTAATCAGGTATTAAAATGTTACATTTAAAACTTATAATTTAGGGTTTATGAACCGTTTGCTTTTCATCTTATTCTTATCGCTTACGCTTGGGGCCAATGCCCAGATTTTCCGCCCTAACCAGCCTTTAACACCCGATGAAAGCACATTAGCCATACAATATTACCAGGATGGCGACTATGAAAAAGCGCTGGTTTTATTAGAAAAACTTTATGCCATCCCTAACAACGAAGCTTATTTTGATATCTATTTCAATACCCTGGTTAAACTGAAGCGTTACGATGCAGCAGAAAAAGCAGTTAAACGCGAAATCAAAAAAAATCCGCAGAGTGATATGTATCCAATTGCCCTGGGGAAGCTTTACCAGGAAAAAGGAGATGTGCAGGCTGCCAATAAAATTTTTAGTGATGTAATTAGCAGGCTGCCTAAAGATGAGTTTAAAATCAGGAATTTAGCCAACAACTTTTATCGTTTTGAAAACTACGACTTTGCCATACAAACCTTTAAACAAGGCCGGAAAGTACTAAATAACGAACAGTTATTTACTTTCGAGCTGCTGAATGTTTACAGGTTTAAAAAGGATAAACCTATGCTGATGCAGGAATATCTGGATGCACTTGCTACCATGCCACAACTTTTGCCACAGGCAGAAGCGGTACTTTCGGCAGTTTTTGAAGATAAAAATGATTACCAGCTTTTTCAGGGGGCAATTTTAAAAAAGATACAGAAAGAACCTGATGCCGAAATTTATATCCAGTTGCTTACCTGGAATTACATTCAACAACAGGAGTTTGATTTGGCCTTGCGTCAGCTCATTGCTTTTGATAAACGCACCAAAGCAGATGGCGGAACCTTGTTCAATGCGATTTATACTTTTGCAGATAATGGTGCGTACGACACTGCCATAAAAGCATATGAATATCTTTTAACCAAAGGAAAGGAAAATCAATATTATCTGCCTTCTAAAATCGAAATGCTGAACACCCGGTACAACCTGCGTACCAGTGGAAAATATACAATTGCTGAACTTGATTTGCTGGCTAAAGATTACGAGGCTCTACTGGCCGAAAATGGCAAAAACCGGAATACCCTCTTTGCCATTAAAAAGCTGGCTAACCTACAGGCTTACTATCTCAACCAACCCAAATCAGCCGAAAAAGAGTTAGAAGAAGCCATCAAAATGCCCGGTGTAAACGATCAGGAAGTAGGCCAGTTGAAACTTGATCTGGGAGATATTTACATTTTAACTAACGAACCCTGGGAAGCATTTTTAGTCTACGAACAGGTAAGTAAGCAATTTGAAGGACAGCCCATTGGCAATGAAGCCCGTTTCCGTAGTGCCAAGCTTTCTTTCTATCAGGGTAATTTTGAATACAGTAATGGACAGTGCCTGGTTTTAAAGGCTGCTACCTCTCAGTTAATAGCCAATGATGCCCTGAACTTAAGTTTGCTGATTAACGATAACATTCAAACACCCGCCGATAGCAACGCCTTAAAAATGTATGCGGATGCTGAGATGCTTTTATTTCGTAACCTGCCTGAACGGGCTATCAAAAAAATGGACAGCATTGCTGTTGCTTTTCCACAAAACAGCCTTACAGATGCCATTATGATGAGTAAAGCCAGGATCTTGATTAAAGCAAATGATTTTCAAAAAGCAGCTGATCTCCTAAAAAAAGTAACGGACGATTTTAAAGATGGGATCTGGACTGATGATGCCCTTTTTACCCTTGGCGATTTATATGAGAAAAAGCTGAACGATATTGTCCAGGCTAAAGTTTATTTCCAGAAACTGATTACGGATTACCCCGGCAGTATGTTTAGCGCTGAGGCCAGGAAGAGGTTCCGGAATTTACGTGGGGATGGGGTTTAATAATTAAGTTCATTCATCATTAGCTCATTGGTAAGACGACGACCATTGGAACTGTTAGTTAAGTCTAAATTCTTGCCTAGAATCGCCACAAAGTTGCATCCCTGACAAAATTGAAGGGTAGAAGCTAATTTAGAAAGTTCAGTATTTCATTTTTGATCACCATTTCACGTGAGTGCAACGAAACCGGTACCACAAATGCCCTGCGCAGCTAAATCTGAATCGAAGGATTTGCCGATAGCTTTTTAAGAAATTGTTATCTTTGCCCTATGTTTTTATATAACGTTACGCTCATTTTAGAAAATTCTGCTGCGCAGGAATGGTTACAGTGGATGCAGGAAACCCACATCCCACAAGTAATGGCAACCGGCATGTTTGTATCTAACCGCTTGTTAAAAGTAGTTGATTCTCCTAACGAAGGCGTTACCTATTGTGCACAATATGTAGTGGATAGTTTAGAAAACTATAACCAATATCAGGAAGTTTTTGCACCAGCCTTACAAGCTGAGTTAAACGAAAGATATAAAAACCGTTTTGTAGCTTACCGCAGCCTGATGGAGTTTATACCTTCAACTTCCTAAAGAAAACTAAATCTACAAAACGTAAGTCCCCCCAAAACAACGGGTTTTAAGGCTTTAATTTCTCATTATTTCTGTGCCGGTCGGCGTCGCGGATACTTTTCTTTTCGAGGTTTTTCTCCAAAGCCTCGGTTAAGTTAATACCTGTTTGGTTGGCCAGACAAATTAAAACAAACATGACATCGGCCATTTCATCTGCCAGGTTTACGGCCTCGTCACTCTTTTTAAAGGATTGCTCTCCGTATGTACGGGCCATAATGCGGGCTACCTCGCCTACCTCTTCCATTAAAATGGCGGTATTGGTTAACTCGTTAAAATAGCGGATCCCGGTGGTTTTAATCCAGCGGTCTACCGTTTCCTGTGCTTCTTTAATGGTCATGTTTTTCTTCTTCTATTTCTGCTTGTATTCGGCTGTTAATATCAATAGTAGCATCTTCCAGTAAAAAAACGGCTGCACCTTTTTCTCTGGCGTAAGGCGTGGTTACCTCTCCTATTTTGGTTATTTTTTTAAAAAACGGCCGTTCTTTTTTGCGTTGTGGATCTTCTTCATTCGGTTCCCTGATCAGAATTAAATACTTAACCGGTTTGTCCATCTTAAACCAATACAAATAATCGGCATTATAGGTAACTGCATTTATTTTTTTAAATTTTGAATAGTAGTTGATTGCCCCTGCCTCCCCATAATTGTCGGCACGCACCAGCAAGGCCGATTTATCCTTAACCCTTGCATAGGCCAGATCAGTTAACCGGGCCATTTCTTTCCAGCCCTGCATATCGGCAAAATCCTGCGGCAAATCATGTTGCAAGCCATCTTCCCATCGCAATGCACCTACGCGTGCAAATTTATCGTGTAATGCAACAATTTGTTGCGGGCTTAAAATTGGATAGGAATATTTTACGGTGATACTAAACAATGCTAAGGACAAAATTACCATTAAAACTCTGATGTATTTTTTCCAGCCGTTGTTAAATAATAGGGACAAATAGCTACAACCGGCAGCAATAATAACCGGATACAAACCTGTTGCGTAATAAGCTTTAGCTCTGAACCAGGTAAACAAACCCAGCGAGATCACAAAACTAATCACGATCCAGCGGTAGCTGCTAAAAGTTTTACCAAATACCAAAGCCCATAAACCGGCCAGTACTATAAAAATAATATTGAAATAGTACAGCAACTGATCTTTTAAAAAATCGATCCTGTTTATTTTATCGAGTTGTGTTCTCGCCAGTTCTTTCATATGGCCTACAACCGGAAAATGATGGTGGTATTGCCAAAGGAGATTTGGCAGCATGATTAATAAAGTAACAACACCAGCCCAATACAAGTGTTTCTGGGCATAAACTTTCCTTTGGTTAGAAATTAGTAGTGCAGGAATAAGTCCGGCCGCTAAAAAGCAAATGCTGTATTTATTTAAAAAACCAATTCCCAAGGCTATCCCTGTAAAATATAAGTACTTGTTGGCTTTAGTATTAAAATACCTGATGAGAAAAAGGTAAATGGCTGTCCAGCTTAAAATATCGAAAGCATTGGGCTGAAAAAGTAGATCCAATCGACCAATTGCACAGCAGATTAGAGCAATAGCTGAAAGAACTTTTGCGTATAACCCACCTTTAAATTCAGCTACAATTTTCCAGGTAAAAATTAAAGTTATTGCACCAATACTTGCTGTAACCAACCGAACTGCGGCTTCACTTCCACCCAAAAATTGAATTAGCACAGCAAAAATTGAAGTCAGTGGTGGTACAGATTGAAAACCCCAGGCCAGGTGATTGGCCTGATCAAGATGTAAAAACTCATCACGATGTAAGCTATAAGCTACATTTACCAAAAAGAACGGCAAAATGAGCTTTAAAATAACAAATCCACAAAGTACAATCCAATCCCTTAAGAATTCCGGCTTTTTATATGCTGCGTCATTTTTCATATCATATCACCTGGGTTTATTAATCGCCTATACTTTGGGACTATTCTTTATTCTTCGTATCGATTAATATCGTAACGGGGCCATCATTGAGTAAAGCAATTTTCATATCCGCTCCAAAAATCCCGGTTTTTATTTCCCTGCCAAGCAAAGCCGATAACTTTCCAATCATTTTTTCATAAAGGGGTATGGCAATGTCTGGTTTAGCTGCCCGCGTAAATCCAGGCCGGTTACCCTTTTTAGTTGAAGCGAACAAGGTAAACTGGCTTATCAAAAGAATATTTCCACCTACATCGGCAAGGGCTTTATTCATCAGCCCGTTTTCATCGCCAAAAACCCTCATACCCACAATTTTCTGCGCCAGCCAGTCTGAATCTTCTGTGGTATCGGTATCTTCTATCCCCAAAAGAACCAAAAATCCCGTTTCAATCCGTCCGGTTATCTCACTATCAACTGTGCAACTTGCTTGTGTAACTCTTTGTAAAACTGCCCGCATTTTATATTACTTTTGATCGATAAAATTGATATGCGCAAGATAAGTATTTTAGTGATTTTTGCCTTTTTCTTATTTGGCTGTAAGCAAAAACCGGTTATTCATCCAACTTTTTATTACTGGAAAACCGATTACCACAATAAACCTACAGAAGCCGCTTACCTGGATCAGTTTAAATCAAAATCGCTCTATGTACGGATTATGGATGTAGATTTTAATCCTGATGTGCAACAACCCGCACCCGTTTCGCCTGTTAAATTTTCTGATCCCATACCCGGGAAGCTGAATATTATTCCGGTTGTATTTATAGTGAACAATGTATTCAATAAAATTGATTCGCAGCAAACAGCCGGTTTAGCTAACCGCGTTGCCAAATTTGTGGATGCCAAGGTTAAACAAGCCAAAAAGCAAAATTATACCGAACTTCAGATCGATTGTGACTGGACCAAAACAACCCGTGCTTCTTACTTTAAATTTCTGAAAGAATTAAAGGCAAACCCACTGTTAAAGCATAAAGCGGTATCGGTTACCTTGCGCCTGCACCAGGTAAAAAACATCGTATCCAGTGGAATCCCGCCGGTAGCAAAGGCAATGCTGATGTGTTACAATATGGGTAACCTGCGCAAATATGGCGAACAGAACTCGATTCTAAACCAGCATGAAATGGATCTTTACCTGAAAGATTTCCTTGCGGAATATCCCTTACAGCTTGATGTAGCTTTACCCATTTTTGAGTGGGCAGTAGTATTCAGGAACCAGGAGTATGCTGGCATTTCCAAACACATCAGTAAAACACAGTTACAAGACCCTAAACTTTTTAAACGGCGGGGAAACTCTATTTTATACGACTTGCTGAAAGATTATCCTGCTGCAGGGTTAAAGCAAGGCGATGTAGTACGCTGGGAAGAAATTTCAGCTCAGGATTTATCTGCTACTACTAAATTTTTATCCCGATATTTAAAGCCTGAAGAACGGAACCTTGTTTTCTACCATTTAGACACCGACCTATTAAAACATTTTACCCATGATGACTTTCAAAAAATTATCGCTGATCTCTAGTGTATTTCTCCTTACCTTTTTCGGCGAAATTGCCGTAAACATTGCCTGTGGCGGCGAGATTGACCCTTACGATTATTACATTTCCTATTTCCACAACAACATTGAAGGCGATGAGTACGCTCCTTTCGCTTACAATGAGATGGTTTATTTAAACAGTGAAGATGATGTAGAAAGCGAGCCCGATATCAATAGCCGTGAATGGGCTAAATACCTCAATATTAAAAAAGAAGATGTACTGAAAGTAATGTACAAAACCGACAGTGCAACTAGCGCCAAACTGTCCAATTTTGATGGAAACTTATCACAATTACCCGATAGTCTGCAACATAACACTTTTATCCAGGCATTAAGCAAACGCAAAGAATCTTTAAAATACTATCGTTTTGCTAAAAGTTGTGAACCGCTGGCCAATGTAACTTTTGATCTTTGGGATGCCAAACCACGGGATACCACCGCCATGGTTACAAAGGCAAACGAAGGCCTGAAACTTACTGCCGATGAAAAGGACGACTTTCTGAAATTAAGATATGCCTACCAATCGGCACGTATGTTTCATTTTGGGGGTTTTCATTCCGAAAGTAAATCAACCTATGATAAATACATTAAAACAAGTAAGCTAAACAGTGCAGTTAAAGGCTGGGGACTGGCTTTATACGCTGGTTCTACACGTCGGTTGGGTAATCCCGAAGAATCAGCCTTTTTATTCTCTAAAGTTTTTGCCAGCAATCCGGAACGAAGAGTACAGGCTTATAAAAACTACTACTACAACAGCACCCCTGTAAACAGCGCTTTAAAATATGCCAAAACCGATAACGAAAAAGCTAATATCTGGGCCATAAACGGCTTTGGCAATGCTGATTCAGGTATTGAGAGCTTACAAAAAGTTTACCAGTACGAGCCGAAAAGCCAACTGAACGGAACCTTACTGGTACGCGAGGTTAACAAACTGGAGCAAGACCTGATCGAAGCTAACGATATTGCCAAAATAGCTTACAATTACTATTTCTCAGATAACGGCAGCTCTAAATATAAAGACAGTTTAAAAGCTGTAAACCTTAAACACCTGAACGAAATCAGGAATTTTGCTGTTAAACTAGCCACTGAAAAGAAATACCCACAACCCGAATTGGGCACTTTAACTGCAGCCTATTTATCATGGATGGAGAACAAAGATTTTATGGCCACAAATTACCTGGCGATTTTAAAACCAGATAAACTGCCTGAAAGGTTGCGCGATCAATATCGCATTACCGACTTATTGATTAAGGCGAAAAACATCAAAAAAGGAAGCCCTTTTAACGAAAACGACTTATTGCCTACTTTAAAATGGTTGGATGAAAAGCGTTTTGCTGAAAATAAAACCCAACCAAACGGGCAGTATTACGATGATGGTAATCGCGCTGAAAAGCGCTTTAGCCGAACTACCCGAAATTTTTACCAGCAAATACTGGCACCGGCTTATTTGAGCATGGGTGATACCGCTAAAGCAGCCCTGGCCATGGTAAAAGGAGACCTGGACTACAAAATATTGAAAGAAAATTCACTTTTCCAGCATTTGAGTTACCAAACGATTAATTTCTGGCAAAAGCAGCTGAGTCCAAAAAGCATGAATGGCCTGTCCATTTATAAAACCAAAGCAGCAGGTAACGATGTTACGGCTTTACTGGCTTCGGCACTTAACCAGCTTAAAAACGATGATTTTTATGAACTTTATGGCACCACTTATCTGCGTACGCACCAATATGACAAAGCCGTTCAAATGTTTGCAAAGGTTTCGGGCGATTACAAATACTTTGCTCCTGAAAACTGGTATAGTGAAGAATCAAATTCAAAACTTTATGCTAATCCTTTTATTGAAACCATTAACGACTATCCAAAAAAATATGTAACAGCTAAAGCATCGGTCACCAAAAAGGCTTTTGCGGCCGAAATGCTTCGCCTGCAGAAATTACTGGTGAGTGATAAAAAGAACGCTGCCACTTATTATTACAAAATGGCTAATGCCGTTTACCAAACAGGTTATTATGGCAACAGCTGGTTTTTAATCAGCTATGATTGGTCGTCATATGATAATAGCGCACCTGTAAAATATGTTTATGATGGCGATTATAAAAAGGCCCAAACGGCTAAAGCCTGGTATTTAAAGGCAAGATCGTTAAGTAATAATCCTGATTTTAAGGCCCGGTGTACCTTTATGTTAGCCAAATGCCTGCAAAAACAAATCATAATGAATGCACATCCGTTATCTTTCTCTTATTACGATAAAACAGATGTAAAATGGAAGAATTTTATTAAAGCCAATTACAACAATCCTTATTTTATAGAATTAAGGCTTAATTACAATAAAACACCTTTTTATCAGGTTGCAGCGGGCGATTGCAGCTATTTAGGGGATTTTATAGCCGCTAAGGGCAAAAAACAATAAATCGTTTTTATCAAATAGTTTGCATCCTGAGCCTGTAAAAGGACTGACTGCACTAAGATTATTGATGGAACGGCACGCAAGATAAACCAAAACAGAAGTTATTTAAGGCCAGATGTTATCATCTGGCCTTAAGTATTAAAATTACCACCTGATTAAAGCACTGGCCCAGGTAAAACCCGATCCGAATGCAGCGAGGCAAACCAGATCACCATCTTTAATTTTACCCGCTTCCCAGGCTTCACATAAAGCAATAGGCACCGAAGCCGCTGTTGTATTTCCATATTTTTGGATGTTGTTAAACACCTGGTCATCGTTTAAACCCAGCAACTGCTGTACATACTGGCTGATGCGCAAATTGGCTTGATGTGGTACGAGCATATCGATATCTTTTTCGGTCAGATGATTGGCGGCTAAAGCTTCTTTTATTACTTCAGGAAATTTGACAACAGCTTTTTTAAAAACTGCAGGCCCATCCATATAGGGTAAAGCTGCTCCGCTTTCTAAAATCTCAGGAGTCATAAACAATCCACCAAGCTCTTGCTCAGGATAGGCAGGTTTATCTTTTAACCACTTGTTGGCATGAGATCCGGGATAATACATAGCCAGAATTTCGGCATCGGCACCATCACTGTGTAAGTGCGTACTTAAAATTCCCTTGCCTGGTTCGTCGGTGGGTTGTAATACCACAGCACCTGCACCATCGCCAAAAATCACTGATACATTGCGGCTACGGGTTTCAAAATCCATGGCAAAAGAGTGTTTCTCGCTTCCAACTACCAGTACATTTTTATACATACCGGTTTTTACAAACTGATCAGCAACCGAAAGTGCATACACAAAACCCGAACATTGATTGCGGATATCTAAGGCACCTATTTCGCCCATACCCATTTCGCGTTGCAGCAAAACCCCGCAACCTGGAAAATAATAATCGGGACTCAACGTAGCAAAAACAATAAAGTCGACATCTCTTGCTGTAATACCCGCACGTTCAATGGCTATTTTAGCCGCCTCAATACCCATTGTAGTCGTAGTTTCCTCATTACGGTTGGCAAAACGACGCTCTTTAATCCCGGTACGTTCCTGTATCCACTCGTCGCTGGTTTCCATAAAACGGCTTAAATCAGTGTTGGTATATATGTTTTCCGGAACATAGTAGCCAATTCCTGCAATTTTAGATTGATGCATGCGCGTAAATATTATAATTTGGTTAAACAAAGTTAGTTAATTTAAAAAAGATATCTGGGATACGATTTGAGGACTAAGATTTATGATAACTGCCTAAAATCTAATATCTCAGATCTAATATCTCCAATCTTCTAAATTATTCCTTATTTTTGTGCCATGTCTACAGAAACCAAAGAAGAGACCTTTACGCTCGAAGAAATTTTAACTTCCCTTAAAACCGTACATCGCCTTATTTTGTGGAATGATGATGTGAATACCTTCGATCACGTGATTTTTTGTATGATGAAGTACTTAGACTACAGCGAATCGCAGGCCGAAAAAATTGCATGGAAAGTGCATAATGAAGGTAAATGTCCGGTATTGGAAGGTTCTTTTACCGAAATGGAAGTTTACCGCAAAATTTTACAACAAGAAGGTTTAACTGTTTCGGTAGAATAAATAATTCTATGAATCAAACCTGGAGAACAATCGGCATAATCTCAATTTTTTTACTAATTTGTATTAAGATAATCACCTACGTTGATCGTCCGGAAACGATGGCCGATAAAATTAAGCAGGATTATGAAAAAGAATGGCATTATCCTGACCCACCAAGAACTGTTTTAGACAAATCTCTGGAAGAGCAAACCGGATTAACAGGATACTCCAGATTGGTAATAAAAAAACATAATTCCGATCCTTATGATATGATCATTGCTTGTTCGAATGATGCAACGAACTATAAATACTTTCACAAAACCCAGGGAAGTTTATATCCCATTAATGATCCAGGTATTTCTAGTCCAAAAGGCTTTTAAAGCTATAGTTCACTGAGTAAAGATGAAAGTTCTGCCTGCGTAGTTTGCGTTTTATCTTTTGCATACCAGCTGTGTAATTTTTCGGCGGTAGCCATCGGATCGGTGTTTTCCTGTTTCCATCCTTTTAATAAAGCTTGCAAAACCTGCGGCCGCGGGGCCCAGCTTTTTAGTACCTGTTCTCCTTTTTCATCCAATACCAGTAAAACCGGAATGGCCCGGCCACCATTGGTTAAGTGGGCATCAATAAGTGGTAGGTTTTTATCACGAAGTACAAATTTCAGGTCAAATTTATCTGGAGCAGCTTCAGCTATTTTATTAAAAACCGGAATAATCTGTGCAGCATCCCCGCACCACCCCTCGGTAATCACCCATAGTTTATAGCTTCCTTTTAAATTGTTAATGGCTGCCGTTAGTGCGGCATTTAAACTAACCGTTTTATCAACTCTGTTCATGCGTTGCACATTCATTTTACTGTAATGAAGCATCGCTTCTGAATTATCCGGACCAGTAGTTTTCCCTTCTGCCAAAAGCTTGTCAACCAATTGACGGTAAGTAACGTAATCCATTCCCTGTCCGTCAAAAATTTCGCGATAATTAACCATAATGTTTATAATTATGAGGCAAAGGAAAGGAGAAATATGTTCAAAATAATCATCGATTTGCAAGAAAACACAAGGGCATGATTACACTGTTTAACTATAGCGAATGGCAGGACTGCTTCAACCTAAATGCACAGGAATTTGCTTTTCTTAAAAATAGATCAAAATGTTAATGATAAACTGCAGACTAACTAAGCAGTCATCAATTTACTTACATGCTGCGTTAAGGCCACAAAATCGGCAACCGTTAATTGCTCAGCACGTTTTTCAAAGTAAACATGGTTATCCATTTTATCTTTAGGCATTACAGCTGAAACTGCATTTCGCAACGTTTTACGACGCTGATTAAAACCAGCCTTAACTACGCGCCAGAATAGTTTTTCATCACAATCTAACGTTTCAACCGCATTACGGGTTAAACGGATTACTGCCGAATGCACCTTTGGCGGCGGATTAAAAGTACCTGGTTTTACAGTAATCAAATACTCAATTTTATAATAAGCCTGCAAAAAAACACTCAGAATACCGTATTCTTTGCTGCCTGCCGGAGCTGCACAACGCTGCGCTACCTCTTTCTGGAACATGCCTACCATTTCTACTACCTTATGGCGGTTATCTAAAATCTTGAATAAAATCTGCGAGGAAATATTGTAAGGAAAATTCCCAATAATGGCAAATTGACCGGGGAAAATAGCGTCGAAATCGAGTTTTAAAAAATCGCCGTTAATTAAGCGGTCACCCAATTGAGGATATTTTTCGTTCAAAAAGTGAAACGACTCGGTATCAATATCGATCAGATAAGTTTGTAAATCCTGGCGTTGCAACAAAAAATCAGACAGGATTCCCATACCCGGGCCAACTTCTAAAACCTGGTTATACTTATCGGTATTAACCAGCGCTTCTACAATGCGGTTCGCAATACCTTTATCGGTTAAAAAATGTTGTCCTAAATGTTTTTTTGCTTTTACTAAACTCATAACCCTTAATCCCGATGAATCGGGATTTCTTTAATTAAAATTGTTAGCAAAGATAGGCTTATTATTTCTTTGTAAATGACTTCAAGCGTTTTGTGGTTTCATTTTTTTTAAAGGGTTTAATCGAAAATCAGTAATTTGCGCTAAAATTCCCCAGTAATTATGAGCAATAAACTTAAAATTGGTATTAGTATAGGCGATGTAAACGGCATAGGTTTAGAGGTAATTATTAAAACCTTGTCAAATCCTGCGATTTTAAATTATTGTATTCCAGTTGTTTATGGCCACACCAAAGTTTCGTCTTTTCACAGAAAGGCAAACGGTCTTGGCGATTTCAGTTTCAATGTGATCAACCAGGCCAGTCAGGCACAGGCAAAAAGGGCGAATATGATCAATTGCTGGGAAGAAGATGTAAAAATAGAACTTGGCCAGATTACTGCAACGGGAGGTAAGTATGCACTCTTATCGTTAGAACGCGCCACGGCCGACCTGGTAAATGGAGATATTGATGCTCTGGTTACCGCCCCAATTAATAAACACAATATCCAGTCGGAAACCTTTGCCTTTCCGGGACATACCGAATATCTGCAGGAAAAAAGTGGGAGTAAAGACGTGCTGATGTTTCTGATTAGCGAAGGCCTGCGTGTAGGTGTAGTTACAGGACATATTCCGGTAAAAGACGTGCCTGCAGCAATTACTAAAGAAAAAATTACCAGCAAATTAAAGCTGATTAACGACAGCTTAAAGAAAGATTTCTGGATCGAAAAACCTAAAATAGCTGTTTTGGGACTTAACCCACATGCCAGCGATAATGGTTTATTGGGTACTGAAGAAGCTGAAATTATAAGTCCGGCCATTCAGGAAGCCTACGATAAAGGCATGATGGTTTTTGGGCCGTACCCTGCCGATGGTTTCTTTGGCAATGGCAGCTACAAACAGTTTGATGCTGTACTCGCTATGTACCACGATCAGGGATTGATCCCTTTTAAAACACTCGCCTTCCATAATGGCGTAAACTATACTGCCGGTTTAAACTTTGTACGTACCTCGCCCGATCACGGAACAGGCTATGATATTGCAGGTAAAGACCTCGCTGATCCTACCTCATTTACCGAAGCCTTATTTGCAGCCATCCACATCGTAAAGAAACGCAGGGAGCAGGAAGAAATGCTGGGTAACCAATTGCGTACAGGCGGTAAAGTGGTAGAAACCCAGTTCGATATTAAGGATGATGCTTCTTAAAAGCTTAAGACTAAAATCAAAAGCAGAAAGTCTGATGTCTGAAAATTGAAAGACCAAAGCCCAAGGTTTAAACCTACAGGTAAAAAGGCCTGCTCTTTCCTGAAATACAGAATCTTGCGGTATTTTAACCCATAACTTCTGACCATCTGATACCCGACTTCGGAATTTTATCAAATGAAAGCCACTAAGCCAACCGGGATCTTATTTATTATTGTTGTTTCACAATTTTTGTGTACTTCTTTGTGGTTTGCCGGTAATGCAGTTTTACCCGATATTGTTAAAAATTTTCCACTTGAGCAGAACCTGCTGGCCAACCTGACCAGCATGGTGCAGTTTGGCTTTATTACCGGCACCTTGGTTTTTGCTTTCTTCGCCATTTCCGATCTTTTCCCACCTTCAAAAGTCTTCTTCGTGTGTGGTATTGCCGCAGCATTATTTAATCTGGGCATTTGCCTGCAGCTAACTGATGTAAGGTTGTTGCTTTTATTCCGTTTCTTAACTGGCTTTATGCTGGCAGGTATCTATCCTGTTGGGATGAAAATTGCATCCGATTATTTTAAAGATGGTTTGGGCAAATCCCTGGGCTTTCTGGTAGGTGCTTTGGTTTTAGGCACAGCCTTTCCGCATCTTTTAAGAACATTTACAGCAAATTTCCCCTGGAAATACGTGATATATGGCACCTCAACTTTATCAGTGATTGGAGCCTGCAGCATCTTTATACGTGTACCAGATGGTCCCTTTAGAAAACCCGGACAAAAATTTGATTTCCGTTCCTGTCTGAGTGGGTTTAAAAATGCAGGTTTCAGATCTGCCGCCTTTGGTTACTTTGGGCACATGTGGGAACTCTATACTTTTTGGGCTTTTTTGCCTGCAATGCTTTTACACTACAACAGCACCCACTATGGCCCAGCGTTAAACATTTCTTTATTTTCATTTTTGGTAATCGGGTCAGGCGGTTTGTCCTGTATGATTGGCGGATTGTTATCCCAAAAATTTGGTGTCAAACGTATTGCCATGATTGCCCTGGCCATTTCGGGCTTATGTTGTTTGCTATCCCCTGTTTTTCTTTTTGCAGATTCAGTATATGCACTGCTAATTTTCTTATTTATCTGGGGATTATCAGGTACTGCCGATTCACCCCTATTTTCATCCTTAATTGCAAAAAACGCACCCGAAGCCTTAAGAGGAACTTCGCTTACACTGGTAAACTGTATAGGTTTTGCAATTACCATTGTAAGTATTCAGACGATTAATATATTATCAAAAGAGATCAATTCCCACTATCTTTATATGGTCTTGGCTATAGGTCCGGTTTGGGGGCTGTGGACTTTACTTAAAAAAGCAAATTAACAGATGCGATTACCCGGAATTGTATTGATTACTTTAAGCATGATGGGGATTTTTGGCGTTTCACTATTTTCGTACCGCGGCAGTTAATCCCCTAATTAGTAAAATTGGAAAATGTTCTTTTACGCTATGACTTCCTCCATTAATTGCGGGAATAATCATTAGATCAGTTACACCTAAAAAAACAAACATGAACAACAAACTATCACCCATTATTAAACCCGAAGATTTAATCGCTTTAATCCAAATCACAGAAATTGTGCTTATCGATGCGAGTGCGGGTTCAAAGAACAGGTATGATGACAATCATCTGGCAGAAGCAATTTTTGCCGACGTGAACGCAGATTTAGCCAATATTGGCGATTTCGCTCAGGGTGGCCGTCATCCTTTACCTACTTTCGAACAATTTGCCGGGGTTTTGGCCAAATTTGGCATTGATCGGGATAGCCATGTAGTGGTTTACGACGATAAAAATGGAGGTAATGCTGCAGCAAGGCTTTGGTGGATGTTGAAAGCCATTGGGCATGAAAAAGTACAGGTAATTGATGGTGGATTTCAGGCAGCAGTTGATGCCGGCTTTCCAACAAATAACCAGGTGCGAACCGTAAAACAAGCAAAACCCTATTCAATTTCAGACTGGCACCTCCCCTTATCAGATATAAATGAAGTAGAAAGTGTAGCACAACGAGATGATTACATGGTAATCGATGTACGTGATGCCAACCGTTATGCAGGCTTAACCGAACCAATCGATTTAATTGCAGGCCATATTCCGGGTGCTACCAATATTCCTTTTACCGAAAATTTAGATGAGAAAGGGTTCTTCTTAACACCAGCTGAATTAAAAGATAAATACAGTACAGCATTGACCGGTATTGAACCTGCGCACACCATTGTGCATTGCGGTTCAGGCATTACCGCCTGCCATACACTATTAGCGCTGGATTATGCTGGTTTACCAATGCCTAAACTTTATGTTGGTTCGTGGAGCGAATGGAGTAGAAATAATAAGGAAATGGTACTGGCTAACTAATTAAGTCAATCTAAGAAACTAATTTTCCCAGTTTTTAAATAAATAGTTACATCTTCAAAAAAACGCTCACATGAAAACATTTAAATGGCTGCTCAGCATTACTTGCTTAATTGCAATAAACAAAGTTCAGGCTCAAAATATACCTTCAAAACAATACCTGGGAACTGTTACCTATACTAAACAAGCGAAAATTACGGATAAAGCCACATTCAATAAAACGTCATCAATTTTTATAAAAACAATTGCTGATTCTCTAATGAAGCAGATGATGGCATTGAAAACAAAACTCAAAGAAGATACTTCTGAAATAAGTGCCACGACTGAACCTTTCAAGGATTTAATGAGACAGGAAGTCTTTAAAATGGGGGCACAGGAAACATTAATTGATGATCTTCAGAAAGATAGAATTGTAAATTTCATAATAGAAAATGGAAGTGATAAAAGAGAAAGATTCAATTTTAATTATACTGATAGTTTAGTTTATAATAGCTATAATTCAGAAGAAATTGAAGACTATTTTGATAACGAGACCATAATTTCTTTAAAAGAATTTAAATCAGAGCGGAAATTGATAAAAGGCTACAACTGCTTTAAAGTAATTTACGTCTACCAGGAAAATTTTGACAAAGAAGAATTTCGGATGCCAGAAATGATTATAGAAAGAGAATTATGGGTAACTGACAAAATAATAGTCCCATTCCACTCTATTATTAGAAATCAAAGCATACTATCAAAATATTACCCAATCGAAATCACCGAAAAAATACACAACGTTAATGGTTATGAAACAAAATACACGATTGACAGCATCAGTATTAACTAATCTTTTACGGACCTTATCAATGAACAATCTGATAACCTGCCTGATTAACACTAACAATTTTTAAAAAACATTTTTAATCTAATTATTTTATCCCTACATTTGCAGGCTAAAATTTTACAGTACTTTGAAGCCACTTAAACAATTTTCATTACCGTTTACCGGATTAAAATTGGGAACTCATCAGTTTGATTATGAGCTTGATGACCGCTTTTTTAATGCTTTTGAGTATTCGTTAATTAAAAGCGCTGATTTAAAAGTTGACCTGGAACTTGACAAACAAGAAACCATGTTGATTCTAAAATTCAAAGTAGTAGGTACTGTAAATTTAGATTGCGATAAATGTTTATCAGAATTTGCTTACCCGGTAAATCTTTACGAAAGGCAGATTGTAAAATTTGCTGAAGATGAACTGGAAAGCGATGATGAAGAAATTATTACGCTAAGCCGTAAAGATTCTGAAGTTGATATATCAGGGCCTTTATACGAAATGATAAACGTGGCGGTACCTTATATCAAAAACTGCGGACAAGCAAATCAGGATTGCGATCAGGGCATGATTGAACGACTAGAACAATTGTCGGTTGTGAAGCAAGCAGAAGAAAATGAACAAACAAGCGACCCACGCTGGGAAGCCCTTAATAAGTTAAAAAAATAATTAGATTATACACCAATGGCACATCCAAAACGGAAAATCTCGAAACAGAGAAAAAATAAAAGAAGAACACACTATAAAGCAGTAGCGCCTTCTTTAGCAACATGCTCGGCAACAGGTGCTATCCACGTACCTCACCGTGCTTATAACGTTGATGGTAACTTATACTACAACGGTAAACTGGTTATCGAAAATACTCAGATAGGGTAATTTTCTTAAAAAATTGTTTGTGTTTTCAGCGGCTTTAGTCATACCTTAGTCAACTGAAAAATTCAGGATTACACCTGACTTAACACAAACAGATTTTTTCTATGAAAATAGGCCTCGACATAATGGGCGGAGACTATGCTCCCAAAGCAATTGTTTTGGGAGCAATAGCTGCTCATCAATCGCTTAACGCCGGAGAACACCTGGTTCTTATTGGCGATACCGAACAGATTAAACCGATTCTTACAGAAGAAGGTTTCAATCCAGATCATTTTGAATATGTTCATACTGATGAAGTAATTGGTATGGGCGAACATCCTACAAAAGCAATTGTTCAGAAACCAAATTCGAGCATCGCAGTTGGTTTTAACCTTTTAAAAGAGGGCAAAATCGATTCATTTGCAAGCGCAGGAAATTCTGGAGCCATGCTGGTGGGCGCTGTATTTAGCGTTAAAACCATTCCTGGCATTATCCGTCCTTGTTTATGTACAATCCTTCCTAAAATTAAAGGCGGCACCGGTCTGCTTTTAGATGTTGGCGCAAATGCCGACTGTAAACCCGATATTTTACTACAATTTGGCGTACTGGGAAGTTTATATGCAGAAAATCTTTTGCAGATAGAAACTCCTAAAGTAGCCTTAATGAACATCGGCGAAGAAGACGAAAAAGGAAACATGCTAAGCATGGCCACTTTCCCTTTGATGAAAGACACCAACCTGTTTAATTTTGTAGGCAATGTTGAAGGAAGGGATTTATTTAATGATAAGGCTGATGTTATTGTTTGCGATGGTTTTACCGGGAATGTGATGTTAAAACTGGCAGAATCATTCTATGTACTTACCATTAAGAAAGGATTAAAAGATGAATTTTTCGATCGTTTCAATTACGAGCAGTACGGTGGAAGCCCTGTACTGGGTGTTAATGCTCCTGTAGTGATCGGACATGGTATTTCGAGCCCTTTAGCGGTTAAAAATATGGTGCTTCAATCCAGGGAAATGATTACTACCGGATTGGTAGAAAAAATTAGAATGGCATTTAAATAATTTATTAAAATGAGTAAAATTCACGCTGCTATTACAGCAGTAAATGGTTACGTCCCCGACTATGTGCTTACAAACGCAGAGTTAGAAACCATTGTTGACACTTCGGATGAATGGATTACCAGCAGAACGGGGATTAAAGAACGTAGAATTTTAAAAGGAGAAGGTTTAGGTACTTCCGATATGGCTGTTCATGCCGTAAACGGTTTACTTAAAAAGAGAGGAATTGATGCAAAGGAAATTGAACTGATTATCTTTTGCACCACTACTCCTGATTTTACTTTCCCTGCAACAGCAAACGTTTTAGCTGATAAAATTGGTGCTACCAACGCTTGGGGTTACGATTTACAGGCTGCTTGTTCTGGCTTTATTTTCGGCCTTTCAACAGGAGCCTCATTTATCGAATCGGGCCGGCACAAAAAAGTACTGGTAGTAGGTGGCGATAAAATGTCGTCGATCATTAACTACGAAGATCGTACTACCTGTATTATTTTCGGCGATGGTTGTGGTTGTGCCTTATTAGAACCGAACGAAGAAGGTTTAGGTATCCAGGATTCGATTTTAAGAACAGATGGTTCGGGAAGAGATTTCTTAGGTATGAAAGCTGGTGGTTCTGTTAAACCGGCTACACACGAAACAATTGATGCCAAAGAACATTTTGCACATCAGGAAGGCCCAACAGTATTTAAATTTGCTGTAACCAATATGGCCGATGTTGCTGCCGAAATCATGGAACGCAACAGCTTAACTGCCGATGACGTAGCCTGGTTAGTGCCTCACCAAGCCAACAAACGCATTATTGATGCTACTGCAAACCGCATGGGTGTTACTACCGATAAAGTAATGATTAACATAGAGCGTTACGGAAATACCACCAATGGTACTATTCCATTGTGTTTATGGGAATGGGAAAGCAAACTTAAAAAAGGCGATAACATTGTGTTAGCGGCATTTGGCGGTGGCTTTACCTGGGGATCGGTATACCTTAAATGGGCTTACGATACCGTATAGTTTGGAGTATACAGCCGGTAGTTTGGAATAATTTGGCCATTAACCGTCAACCAAAAGACTATCAGCTATAATTAAAATTTAAAACAAAAAAAGTATAACTTAGTTAATTCATTTATACACTTTTTTTCACATAACAAGGATTAAAAAATGGATATCAAACAAATACAGGAACTGATCAAATTTGTTT